>ERZ808270.131-NODE-131-length-46153-cov-32.356783_pt1 | contig 46153 bp, 46 predicted proteins | sample MGYA00521082_ERZ808270 | MGnify/ENA primary metagenome ERZ808270 (study PRJEB31516, sample SAMN03275594) | gut metagenome | biome: mammalia-associated habitat; material: feces | host: Papio cynocephalus | place: Kenya | collected 2012-07-27 ... | reverse complement strand
CGCCTCTGGAAGTTCTGGAGAATTTGCAGGAGATAGAAGATGAGGGTGATGTCTACGAGAGCATCGAGGACATCTGGCCTGATTATCCATCAAAGGATGACTTCTTGTGGAATGATGACGAGTACTAATCGTCTATCTAAAGAGTAAATCAGTACAAGATACTGTTAATGAGCCATGTAGGTGATTTCTGCTGAAATTCCTATATGGCTTTTTAGCGTCTTTTACCGCCAAATATAATGGCAAAAAGGCTATATTTGGGAAAATAAAATGATCAATAATCGGTACTTTTTGAAAACTTTCTTTTGTGATCGAACAATTCTGTCTTTTTCTACCTCATATTCAGCCTACTTCATACTAAAATCATCTGAAGTTTATAAAAAAGGAGTGATATGATAAACTTTTCTGCTATCTTCGCATATATGTTGCCACAATTAAATAAAGAGGTTTAAAAATATGGGAAGAATATCACGACTTTATCCGAAAGGACGATTGAGACTGCGCACTCCTAAGATTGTGCAGCCTGGTAAGAAATATCCTTTGTATTTCGAATATACATGGCAAGCTGACACTATACGCAAGTCCACAGGACTCTGTGTAACCGTGAAGGAGTGGAACGAGAAAGGCTATAGTGGTGTCGGTGAGATACGTGCTACTACGAGTATCGACTACAAGTATTACAACAATGCTTTTCATAAGAGAATAGAGGATATAGATGTCAAGATACATCAGTATTATGAGATGCATCATCATGTCACCTGCGATGTCATCCGCTCTTTTCTTGAAGACAATGATTCAGCTTTGCGACCTGATGGTGGTAAAGACTTCATAGAGTTTGCCAAAGAATTGATGGAAAGTCGTTACGAGAAAGGCAAGATAAGTTTCAGTACCTATAAGAATGCCATCTCATACCTCCATAAGTTTGAAGAGTTCCTGTTGCTTGAACATAAAGGAACGCATGGCGAGCATCAAGAATTCATCTATGTCTCGGAGATAAGTGAAGAATTGTTGCTGGACTTTCGTAAATATCGGCTATTGGCTAAGAAGAGAGTTACGACCATTAATAAGACTCTATGTCCGATACTTCAGGCTTGCGAACATGCCTGTCAACTTGGTTATATCTCTCATCAACTGAATGCTAGTCTCCAGGACTTATATATGAAAGAAGTAGATAGACTTGATGAAGAAGAGAAGAACATCAAGTATCTCACAGAAGATAGGCTTGCCGAGTTGGTTGCTGCTTATGATACCATCGAACAGCCTCGACGAAAAGAGTTCTTGGAGATGTGGCTGTTTGCCTTTCATGCTTGCGGTATGAGAATGGTTGATGTGATGACTCTCCGCTGGAAAGACATAGACTTCAAGAAGAATCTCATCAGTAAAGTTCAGGTGAAGACTCACAATCGAAACACGATACCATTAAGCGAACCGCTCATTCGTATCCTTGATAAATGGAAGGGTAGAAACAAAGTCTTTGTCTTTGACTTACTGCCTGAGAACTTTGACATCAATGACCATGAAGCGATATATCGTCGTAGAAACTCATGGAATAACACTATCAATACCTCACTCCGTTGTCTATCGCATGAATTGAAGTGGAACCAGGACTTGACCTTCCATGTCTCGAGACACACTTGGGCAGTCCTGGCTCTCGCACACGGAGCCGAAATCAGTGAGATAAGCAGATTGTTAGGCCATGCCTCTACAGGAGTCACAGAGCGAGTTTATGCAGAGTTCCTGCCAGACAATCTTGCTTCGGTAGTAAACAAACTTGCCTTTAACTTTGTTCCTGAGATGAATGACAAACAAAAGAAGGTGGAATCACACTGTTTTGCGTGATTCCGCCTTCTATAGGATTTATGTCTTTATAGCTGATAACTATCAGAATATTTTGAAGTCCTTGCCCGTAAGATTGGAAATCGGTTTGAATAGGCGCAATAGGATAAGCCCTATCACGATGAAAGCTATTCGGGCTACCACAGAGCCACTCATCGTAAAACCTTGCCATACGAGCCAAATAGGTGAGCACATGAGTGCTACGATGATTAGACACATCAATGTTGCCAGAAAAGTTTTAGGTCCCATACATCAATCAATATTATAGTTTGAAAGTCAATAGTCTCATCAAGCAACGCCTCAATAGTCCGAGGGAGCGACGAAATAACCTTCTGGCAGGTCATGGAAGTACTTGCCCTCTGCATCATTGGTCACATACGTCTCATTTTCTGGGTCTTCTGTCAAGAAATAGATTATCATATCCTTGAAGCGATTTTTGAGAAGGGTGTGGAAATCGGTGATGAGTCCAAGCTCCTCCGTTTCCATGCTCAGAAATCCTTCCGAAAGTTCACATTTCTTGATGTTGCCACAGAGATTGCAAGTCCCATAGTCCACACCGAGTGCCAAAATGATGTTTCCTTCCCAATCGGCGTCCTCGTCTTCTTCCATTGCAGGACGCTGTTTGTGTATGAAGGCTTGGTAGAGATTGTATATCTCCTCCAGTTCTTCTTGTTTTCCCTCTATATAGTAGCGTACTTTAATGTTATGCATCAGCGATGCGAAAATAGCTATGTCAGATTCCATGTCTCGTCAATCAATTTTATAGTTATACAAATATCTTAGACTGTCACCTGCGATCTCGAATGCCACGATGTCATGGGCATACACGTTGCTATCCACTTTGGCAAGTAGGAAGAATACGTATGAGCGTCTGCCGTATTCATCATCGAGACTTACAATCTTTTGTACTTCATGGTGACTGTAATCATCACCAGGGTGGGCGAGACGCAGGAGAGGTCTATGCTCTTCATGCAGCTTGCCGTCAGATGACTTAAACTTCACCACACAGTCTATGTCTGGTGCCGTTCCGCCTTCGCCAGTATCATACCAAATGGCAGTCACGAGACTGTCATCTGAGACTACAGTGTGATAAGTCTCGATGGAGTCAGACTTGTCTTCACTCTTGTCGAGACTTTGACCGTGAGACTTGTTCTTGCATGAAGAACAAGTTAGTATTGCCAGTAGGGCAATGGCGCAAAGTTGAAATGTCGCTTTCATATTGTCTATAGTTTTCCTAAAAAGACTCGTCTCAACTGTCTGTTCGAGAAATCGTCTGTGAACATACAGTCTGCTAAGATTTCACCATGCTTTTTAGGGTCTAATACAAGTCCAGGAAGTTCAAGTGGTTCTCTTTGTCCATCTCTGTACGAGCCAAGATAGACATATTCCTTAGGTGGTGTAATCTTTTCTTCATCTTCATCGTCATCTAAATAAACATCTGCTGCGCTTGCAACCTCAAAGTAGTCATCATCATGGTCGTAATCCTCATATTCCCATACAAAGCAAAGTTCGTATTTGAGGAAGAAATTCAGGAAGTGTCGCTCGCCATTTGCAGCAGTTATGAAGTGGCAGTGTGTATCCTCTTGGAAAAACATAGGATAAAACTTCGTGTCAAACATGAAACTACCAGCTCGTGACACAGTTTCACGAACCTGCTCTTTGATGTACTTGTTCCAAGGATAATGCAAGCTATATGCTATATCCTTCTTTACTTTCATGTATATTTTCATTGCCTTAATTTTTAATATACCAATTGTTCTAACGATGTGACTGATAGCTTTGAATATACATCTTCTATGTAGCTAAAATACTCAAGACTTTCAAATCTTTCGAGTTGAGACATGACAATAATCGTTGTTCCAGTCTGCTCTGCCAAATCTATCAGCTTTTTGATAATCAGGTTTAATGCGTCATCTTTTTTATCCTTGGTCTCCGATTTTGTTCTCATCAGTTGCAAATAATCAATGACAACATAGTCAATGTGCTTTTTGGTAACTTCATCTACTATGTCTTCAACTTCTTTCAAGTTGTTTGGCTCCAGATAATAAAGTATAGCCTTTTCTTTTTTCTTATTTAAATAAGTAGTCAGAGAAGAAGCAAACTGAGTCTTTCCCTGTGCAGGACGACTATATACAAGCGTGACTTTTCCCTTGTGGAAGTGTTTGTCTATGAAATCCTGACTAATCGTATCGTCAAAGTTACTTTTTCTTTTGAGTTCAACAAACATGCAGTCTGCCAATATTTCTCCAGCCTCTGGCTCTTCATCGTTAAAGAGAAGTCCAGGTAGGGTAAGTGGTTCTTCCTGTCCTTTTACGTATGAGCCAATATAGACATCTGGGGTATAGAGATTACTTATTCTTGGCTGGCAGGTGAAGTCATATGGTAGTTTGGCATTGTCGCACAGCCAATAGTAATCGTCCTCGAAGTCAAAGTCAGCCTTTTCCCATACGAAGCTCAGTGTGTAATAAGGCATTGTGAGCCATTCGTTGCTTTTGGAAGGATAGCCGGCAGTGATACGGCGGGCATGAATATCCTGTTGCCAAAATGTTGGGAAAAAGTGTTCGTCACCAATACAACCATCACTTTCATCACAGGTATCTTTTACTGTTTCTATGATTTGTTCCTTGATATGTTTGCTCCAAAGATTGGCTACGCAATATCCTTGGTCCGCAAGTACTCTAAGATATATTTTCATTGTTCTTGTGTATTTTTTGTAATACAATTATTGATGACTTGCCATCCACTCTTTTGCAAGAGTAGTGGCAAAGTCGTAGAAGTCTTTCTGATGAGCGTCAGACCAGAGTTCTTCATTGTTTTGAAGATACTCTTCCAGTTGATTTCTCAACTCTTCGTCTTCGGTTCGTTCAAGAACTACTCTAATGAGTGTCAGCGCACTAATGTCGCCTAATTCCGTGTATATCATATCTGTTGATAAGTTATTTTTCTGTTTCTTTTGCTGTCTTATGAATCTTTTGCAAGATAGCCTCTCGCATCCACCAGACTGCATAAGCCGCAAAGGTGAAACCACGAGACTTGTCGAACTTATGACTGGCACGTATCAGTCCGTGGCGGCTGGCAGCGATGAGTTCGTCGTCAGAGAGTCCCTTGCCGATGTACTGCTTAGCCACCGCCTTGATGAAGACCGTGCCGAGTTCTGCCAAGTCGGTCTCCGCTTGGGAGTCTCCCTGCTGGATAAGGGTTATCATACGCAAAGCCTCGTCGTTGTCGATGATTGGCTTCTTCACCTTGTTTGTTGTAGTGTTGTTGTTTACCATACTTTTGATGTTTTTAGATGTTGTCTGTCGCGCGAAAAGTATCCCTTTTTTCTGAGATAAAAAAATGAACGCTATAAAGAAATCATAAAACTTCTGAATTTTTGTTGAATGTCGGCTGGGATAGGGTAATGAGGGGCAAAAACCTGCATGGCAGATACATGATCATGATACTCATATCCAGGTCCGTCTATCACAGTGTAGGAGTCGTCTGAGGTATCGAATTCATAAGGCATAACTTCCGAGCCAAGCTTTTCTTGTATCTCTTGTCTCTTCTTCCAAATCCATTCTGTAGTAAGTGGAGTGCCGACGACTATAGCCAGCTTCACTTCATTCCCCCTAAGTACTTCCACGATGTCACCCTCATGGAATCTAATCTGTTTTTCTGAGCGTCCATGAAACGTTTCATCCTCATTACGGTCATACTCAGACATATTGCAGATGTTTGGACTATAAGTCCTAAAGCCAGTAGAGCAAAGACTCTTGTCAATGAGACTTCCCTCAGCATCATACATCCGTTGTGATAGATATTCGCCCTTGAAGTGCATCATATCTAAAGGCTTCTCAGAGATGTAATAGCAGAAGACCTCTTGCATCCAGTCATCCGTCTCCTTCTGCCTTTTCCGATAAAGTATGTCTTGGTGCATCAGTCTCTCTGCTTCTTCGAGAGTTGTGGTATAAGCACAGCTATAAGTTCTCACCTTATATATGGGATAAGGTGAGGGCTGATTTCCTGTCTCATCAGTCTCTATCACTTCGAGCAAAAAAATGGCAGGAACATTACGATGTCGTGGATGCTCTGCCATTAGTCTAAATTCTTCGTATGATGATAGTTTTGTCATATTATTATTCAAAGTCTGAGTTTTCATATTATGTCATGGCAATAAGCCTTCCATATATAATCTGGGCAATGTTGTCACCCGTTTCAACAGCTTTCATGTATGCAGCCATCAACTCATCGCTGTCTTCCTGTTTGGATATGCGAGGCATCACCTCATATTCATGAAATCCGATGTAGACATCTTCATGCTCCTCGTTCCACTTGTCTATATCTTCCACTGCAAGCGCGTCACGTTTCAGGGTGCGGGCGACATAATCATGAGCCTCTTTCTTGTTCGTAAACTCTTTGTGTTCTTCCACTTCCTTTATACGTATGTCTACAACAATGCGTGTCGGGAAATACTTTCCTTCTGCGTCATTGGTGACATAGACATCACAACATGGTTCTTCCAACATATAGTAGATGTTCATGTCTTCATAGTGAGACTCCAATAAATGGCGGAAATCGGTCAACACCCACGCTTCTTCTGCTTCGACACTAAGTGACTCATCTGTAAACTCACACTTTAATATGTAACCCCGAAGAGAACTATCCTTACTGTCTATTCCGAACCCATCTGTAATCTCTGATTCCCATATCAGTTTGTCATCGCCATTTTCATACTGCTTCTTGCTTAGAAGAGTCTGATACTGGTCGTATATTTCTTGAAGATCATTCTGTTTGCCTTCTATGCGATAACGCACACTTGCCCAATTTGCCATAGTTGTAATTCAATAAGTTTTATGTCTGCATTACGTTCAAAATATCCCAAGAACAATATTAAATGTAATGTCTGCAACTCTTGTATTTATCTCATTTTTTCTCTATCCGAACATTTAAGAACTTCAAGCATCAGATATTCTCGATGTAACACAACCTCCCTGTTTCCTTCAGTTCGTCGTGGTTATGACCATCCTTTATCAATGCCCATAGTATCGGAACTTTGAAAAAAGGTGGAAATGTTGGCACAGGCGCATAGCCATCCGTGAAGATAATCAGTCCCTGGTAGCGCGTCTTGCTCTGTGCCGCGTAGTCTATGACACACTGGAAGCTGGTGCCGCCACGTCCGAAAATCTTGATGGTGTCTTTCTTGGCTTTCTTCATTGTCATCGGTTTGCCCTTGATATTGTAGTCAAACATAATGACATCTATGTGCTCGATGCCATACTTGAAGAAACGATTGACGATGCCGAAGAAATTGCCGACCTGCTCGTTGTTCACCGAACCGCTTGTGTCTACCGCTATCAGCAGCCGCGACGTGAGTTGATGCACACTGCCCATATAGTCGAATCCGAAACGGCGACTTGGACGCATACGGGTGAGCCGGCGCTGACTGCTGATGACCTCCGTGCGGAACAACTGCAACACACGCCGATAGTCTATCTTCACCTTGGTTGAAGCGATGATTCTGTCAACCATATCAGCCGATATGCTTCCCCACTTCTGGTTGAGCGCAAGCGTGTCTATCATCTGATTGATGTCGGCTGCGGCGACCTCGTCTTCCTCCCACAGTTCGGCAGAGTCTATGTCACCACGTTCGGCACACTCCTTCACCTTTTTCGGAATTTGGGACTTTGATGATTTTTGTTTGCCACCACCTGTCTGATTGCTTTCTTGACAGTCGTCTTGCGACTTGTCTTGATTACTGCCTTGCAACTTGCCTTGACTTGCTCGTAAGCTATTCCCTGATTCTGCTTGCACCTGTTGCGCTTTTCGCAGGAGTCGTTCTATTGCCTTGGCATAAAACTCAAAGCACTCACCACGCTCTAACTTATAGTCCTTGGGTGAATCGAGCCGTATGGACCATTTGCGGTAGCTGTCGCTCACCGCACAGTTACTTCCTGCCACAATGGCTTGTGCGGAACAGTCGGTCGGCCTGCGCGAATAAGGATGTTTGAGAAGTATGCGTATGCACTCTGCTTTCAAGTGGTCGCGCAGCATCTCGTCGGGCATGTCCTTACAGAGCATGGGGTTGTACTCTATACGCAGCTGACCGCTACGCATAGGACAATTCATGCCCGTGTTGGCAACGACATTATGCGAGCACATCACCATAAACAGAGCCGGCTCTGTCAAGAACCACTCCAAACTTATCTTCTCTATCCTGTCCGTCATGCTTACAGGTAATAGCTTCCTTGATGATAGCTTTTTCTTCTTTTGTTAGTATGACTTCATCTTCTTTTGTTACCATTGTTGCCATATTGCTAATTGATTTTATTCGTTTATGTTACTAAGCATCTTCATTACTTTCTTGAAACTCATCGTCTCAAACTCGAAGATCTTGCCAGTCTCCTTAATCATGCGGTAACGCAGATGTGTAAGAATTTGGTGCCCCTCCTCTTCAAGCTTCTCCATTTCGGAAAGACTTGGCTGTACGGTGCTAACTTGGTGGTACTGCACATGACATTCGCCCATATAGTCGCCTTCACCCAATAGCTTATCCTCATAGGTGCTGAGATTCTGCTTTGCTTCCTCCAATAGTCTTGTTGTTTCTTCCCAAGTGCATTTGCCGGAAATGCTATTTTGTATTCTGTCCATATATCCCTTGCCTTGGGTCGCCCGATAGAGTTCAATGCGGTAAGTGAAAGTATTGTCTCTGTCATCGGATATGAATATGTGCACACGTTCGTTCCATGAGTTGAAGGTGGAAACGGCAAATGACTTCAATACGATGGTACCGTTTGGCAAAGTGGGAACATAGATAGGGTCGTGAATCAGCATGATGACATGCTTGTCTGACTCTGCCGCCAGTCTTTCAGCAATGAGCATGTGGGTGTCATAGTCCCATGCCTGTCTGCATACGAGCATGATTGCTTTCTGCGGCAACTTTGCGAGTGACGGTATGCCCAACTCAAAGTGCAGAAGTTCTTTGGACTCCAGTGTCATCTTTCTCACCATACCCTCGCCAAGTATCTCCTCCGCCAATTCATATAGCCTTTTGTCCAAACGTCGGCTGCGTGCGCTGTTATAGAACACGACGAGCGGCTTCTTGCGAGGAAGGAAGAAATACTCCTCCACAACATCCAGTGTATCGTGTGGTGAGAATATGTGCAGTTTGTCTTCGGGCAGCAGATGCGTGATACAGTTCTCTGCCATCTGCTTGTCCACTACTGCCATTTCGCCGTTCAGACATTTCTCAGAAAACTCTTGAAAGAAGTCCCGTCCGAGCAACTTGGAGACTTTCAGCAGCAAGTCGGTGTCGAGACTTGTCTTGCCGAATATCTCGTATGTGGCGGAACTTGACTTGCACAAGTCTCTGGCAAATGCCGCCACGGAAGGATACTTAGCTTTTACTTCCTTCAAGATTTCTTGTCCGATATGATAATTCTCCATTGTCGAAAATCGTTAAGTTATTAATTCGGGTGCAAAGGTACGGCTTTTTCTTCAACTTTTTCTGCTTCTCGCATTCGGAAAAAGCGGAATGGAGTGTCGGAAAAACAGGAAAGTCTTATTTGAACTTGCCTTCTTGTACAGCTTGTTCGTAAAGTTTCTTCGCTTTATCCTTAGACTCTGTAGTGTAATGGACATAAGATTTTTCTTCTTCGTCGTAAATCCCATCGGCGGGATTTCCATAAACTTTCTTTTCTTTTTTTGTTATGGAACTTGCATCATCTTTTATCATGCTAAGAATCTTTTCTGCAACTTCTTGATTGCCGACGGATATGGCAGTATTCAATATAGCAAGACATTTGGAGTTATATCTGTTTGCTGAGCTGATGTATGAAGTGTAACCTCCATCGCCGTCTAATTCGTCAATACCTGAAATTTCAGAACCTTCCGGCATGGCTCTTCCTTTCATAGGTAACTCGGAAAGCAGATATACAACCCTCGTATTTGTTTCAGATGTGTTCTGAGAAACGAGATACAGAGACTCAGCATTGAAAATATAATCTGTAGCTTCGATGACTTCCTTGTCTTCACCAAACAAACTTGAACCTTGATTCTCGGCAACCATCTTGTCGAGTATCTTATGAGCTGCCTCGAAGTCCATGTTTCTGCATGCTTCACGATAATTGCCGTCATACTTGTCTGACGAGAATAGATTACAGCTTGAAAGTGTCAATGCTGCGATGAGTATTAATATTGTATGTCTCATTTTGATTTTGTTGAATTATCTGATAAAAAGAAATAGACTACGTGACAGAATAGAGTTTGCAAGTCCCAATGCGGCAGAACCTGCTAATGCCACACCTCCGACACCTACAGCAGCGGCAGTCCACGCCACATTTTTCCACTTGATGTTACCATATTCATCTTTAAACAAACCTCCCTTGTTTTCTGGTTTGTTCCACGGTAATGAACTTACCTTTCCTGTAGCTGCGCTTTTTTGAGCGCGCATACTTGCCTCGTATGAATATTTCATCTTCAAACGTTCTGTCTCTAACTCCTCGTTGTATTTATGCTTCTCCCATTCTATGGAGTCATGACGAGCATTCTCTATTTGTGTGGTATATGACTGCCACATCTTTTCAGCCTTGGCGTATGCCGGCGTATTCTCAGGTATAAGTTTGTAACTTGCCGAGACTGTCGGACTATATTTGTCGCCTGCTTGCGCAATGGCATTTTCCATCTCACGCAGTTGCTCATTGGCATGTTTTGTGAGTAGTTTCTTCTCAACATCATTCAATCGAGATGAAGAGTACTTGAAACAATTAGTTGCTTCCTTTGGTACGGAACGCAACATGGCAAAAGCCTTCTCTAAGTCTCCTTGACTTACCAATGCTTCCACATCCTGTGCAAAGACTTGTACATTCGACTCATACCAAGATATGATTGTTGTCTCTGCATCGGAGAGCATCTGCTGCATTTCCTTACTATCCTCTATCTCGTTGGAAGCATTGATGGCAGCTTCTGTAAATGTAGAGCCAACACCCGAGACACGCTGTGTAGTACTGGCATAGATGTCTCCCGTAATCAAATTGCCCACAAATATGACAGCTTCATAATTGCAAATCATTTTCTGTGGGGCTGTGCCTGTTGCTTCCTTTGATATTGGATTGAACTGACAAGCAATGGCAAAACATGGAGAATCGCCAGTTGCAGCAATGCCATTCTTACAGGCTATTTGCATTAAGCGAGACATCACTTTTGTTGTCACTTGCTCGGTTATTTCTCCTTGTGGAGCTGGTCCTGCAACAGCTAACTTTATATTATGTTGGAACAACATAACATCAGGGTCGAGGTTTGTCTCTCGTTTCTTTTTGGCTATAGCAGAGTCTCTGTCAGCGATGGATAGAGTGCCATGACGCTCTTGGGGCTTGAACTTAACTCCGCTTCTGTTGCATGATGTGAGAGTCACGGTCAACAGAAATACCAATAATATTATCTTTCCCATATCATTTATTATCAATAACCATTAATAGTGATAACAATCTCTCCGAGTCCTTGACTTGCATTGGTAGCGTTTAGACCCAACTGAGTGTTCAGTTTCTTCATACAGTCTCTTGCCCAATCATAGACACCGTATTGGGTACCATCTTCATTAAGAAGTTTGATACGTGCATTGACAAAAGACAACTCGTAGTCGCTGTTGTTTTGCATGTGATAAGCTCCCTTTACTGTATGCGTCTTAACAAAGTCTATCAGCCAATCGGAATACGTGTCACCCTCAATGTTCTTTTGTGACAGTTTTAGATTGCCGTTACTTGCCACCACAAATTTGATGTTGACTTCTCTGCCACGATAAATAATGTCAGAGAAGTAATTCATGATGTCTTCTTTTAGTTTGGGCATCTTGTCTTCCAATGATTCGTTGAAAATGGCCTCTTCCGACTCACCTTCCAAGCCGATAGCACTAACAGAAGACTCTACTTTGCTACTGTAAGCGTCTATTGCGGAAATAGTGTATGAGATTTTCTTTTTGCTGTTGCCATAATCATGACTTATCACGCTTCCCCCATTTGCAGAATAGTCTAACTCCAAGATGATGTCTGGATGACAAGTCTGAAGTAACATGGTCTTAGCATCTCGCTCTAAATTGTCGGCAATGGCGTATGCGTCATTAGTGTTCAAATTCTTAACAGCCTGCTCAAAGTCTGTGACAGGATAGTTGTCCTTTACAAATGCATCCTGTATTGTGGATATGATGCGACGGAAATTAGTTCCCTTAGCCAAGAACTTCCGATAATCCCTCAATGTAAATGTCTTCCCATCATATTCAGCCTCGTCCAGACATCTGTTGTCTTTAAGCAGTTTGTCGCTCGGTAGAATCATGATGGTAGGCAATGCCTGTTGTATGGCATTCACATCATTATCCTCATATCCTACATAAGACTTGGCTTTCTCTGCCAAAGATGCAAGTTTCCCTGGTGTTCCACCGCAACTGCAAAGACCTAGAGACAGTGTGAATATAATCGTTTTTGTCAGTTTTTTCATTCCTTTGAATTTTAATTGTACATTTGACATTGAAGTGAAATGTTTATCCTAAGAGTTGCCGTAGATACATCGAGCGAACACACAGTTAGCCTTGTCCCCTAAGACCTCATAAGTCTGTTTTATAGAATCTCGAATGTAGTCTGCGGTATCAATATCCTTGAAGAACACTTTATTGATAGGGGCATCTGTGCCAAATAGTATCCTATCGGTTAATCCTATATCAACTAGCCTTCGTAAGTCACTCATTGGCATGAAAGCGGTATCTACGTAGGTGTTGGAACAGGATTGTAGTACATCTATAGCTTCTTCTATAGGTCTTCCATGAGCAAGAATGAAAGTTAGTTCACTATTGTCTTTGATAATATCCTTGAACCGTCCTGCATGGCTCACCTCGTAATTCCCAGTATGTAATAACACAGGTACATCCAAGCGTTTTGCCACCTCCAAAGCCTTATTTAATAAGGTGTGATTTCTGCTCCATTCAGGATGAGCCTCGAAATGTAGCTTTATCCCTTGCCATTTTATTTTGCTATGCAGCATATAGGGAAGGGGATAACTAAGTTTCAGCATTCGGGGCGTTAACCACAAGATGGGGTGAACTTTTTCACCACCGAATCTGATAAGTTCTCGCAACTCCCGACAAACGTCCTTGTAGAGTTCGGCGCAAGTTGATGTGGAGGCAACAGCCATTCCATCGATACCTGCTGCCATCTCGGAATCCCAAATCTCTTTTGGAGTATGGTATCCGTCTGTAAACCATCCAACATGTACATGATTATCAATTATCATTACCTATAGTTATACTTCAACGTTCAATCATTTAGCTTCTCTAAGAAGTTTTCTTGACCATCCATAAGATACTTGATGCCTTCGACGGCACCGATGATGGAAGGAATCCAAGTCCAACAGAAGATTAAATATATGGCACCAGTCATATACTTGCCCATATAGAACTTATGCAAGCCCAAACCTCCCGTGAAAATGGCAAGTAGAGCTGCAATCTTATAGTCCTTTGTAGATTCAGAGTATTCTCGTGAAGACTCTCTTTCAGAACCTATAGTAGTGTTGCTTTGTTCGTTTCTACTATTCAACAACTTCTTAAGATATGCTATTTCTTGCAAAGGAGTCCAATAGGTATCAGACTTTTCATAAGGGAAGAACTGCACATATCCACCTGTTCGGAACTCATAGTCAGCGGCTTCTAATTGTTCTTCTCTTTTTTTTGAGACAAAATGAGGAATGTCTCTTATCATTTGCATACAAAGACCAGTCTGAAAAGGAGTTCTTGGTATTGTTGTTCTTGTAGTCAACAACTTAGCAGCGTTGTCTCTATGGTCATTGGTGAGAATGTAACCCAAGACGGTTCCTGACATGTTTGGATTAAAACAATTAGTTGCGTCATCGTCAGTCCAAGGATCATCTTTTGTACTGCACAACTCATAAGCTTCATTATAAGAAACTCTGATGGCTATGAAATTATCATCAGTAACAATGATTTTTCCCTCGGTTACATGAAGGTTGGGTGTCTCAATAGTTTCCCATTCGCTCCAAGACTTATCATCTCGTATTGTTGAAACACGAATATGTCCATCTCCCAATTCTACTAGGAAATGTATGCATCTAAATGTCAAGTCTGAAACTGAAGACAGTTTTTGAATCTGTTTCTGAATCTCTTCTGAACTCCAACTGTTATAGTCTATTTTTTGTATCATATTATTATGCTTTATAAAAGTCCTTTTTCTCTGTATTCTTCGACAAGTCGTTTGTTGAGGAATGCTACATCACAGAAATGATGATTAACGGCAAACATATCACCACCACTTTCATTATAGTTGCGAACCAAACAACGTGCGCAATAGTCGCGAGCCTCACATTCAAGACATTGTGGGAAAGACTCTTGTGTTATCTTGCGAAGTTCCTTGATGCGTTCGCTATTTTCCCATATTTCTTGTAGGGAATTCTTATAAACATTGCCCAAAACATAGTCTTGCCAACCAGCGCAAGGATAGACATCTCCATTGGCTGTAATGCAACAGTTGTCGTAACCAACACTACAAACAGGCTGCTTCTTGAATCGTTCCAGATTGAACTTGATGTCATCTGTAATAGGTAATTTTTCAAGCGTCTTTTCTCTGTATTGGGTGTCATGTTCAATGATGTCACGAAGAACTTGTTCGGTCTCTTCCTGTGAAAGTCTATTGGCAAGATTTTCAGTGTCAAGGTCAGCACGTGCCATCATGATATAGTCTGTCTGTGCTTTTATCTTTAAAGACTTAGCGTAGTCCAAGACTTTGTCATAACCGACCTTGTTTGCTTTCATCAAAGGGCAGCTTATCTGAACAGGAATGTCAGCTGCTACAAGTTTTTCAATGGAAGCTTTAGTCTTCTTAAATGACCCCTTGACGGTCGTTATAAAGTCATGGATTTGAGGGTCCATTGAATATAAGGAGACTTGTATCAATGAAAGATTCAATTCCTTCAGAGCTGCAACTTGTTCATCCTTCAAAGCGATAAGATTGGAAAGAATGCTTATCTTCAAATCTTTTTCTCTGCAATAGCGAGCAATCTCAATGAGATCCTTGTGCATGAATGCTTCTCCGCCCGATAAAGTTACATGGATGCCACCCATAGCGGCAAACTCGTCTAAAATGCTCTTGACTTTTGCGGTAGGCATGTCAAACCCATGGTTCTTCTTATCGTTAGGAATGTAGCAGTGTATACAACGCTCGTTGCATCTACTGGACAATTCAAATTGTAGGGAAGATATTAATGGACGTCCTTGTACCTCCTCTAAAAAGAAATCCTGCGTATTGTTTGGAACATTCTCTTCGGTGTGTTGGTAGTAACTCTCTGCGAGGGTCTTTGGATTGTCTATTGCATAGGTGAAATTATCATCGTTTGCATTTAAATCTTTGGGAGTATGTCCCATAACAACGAAATGGTCTTTTGCCAAACTGGTAATAAAATCCATGACATCTTTGTTAAGAGTTTCATAATCGACTCCTTCGTAAATGCTCAAAAGATGTTTGGTAATAATATCTATGTCTTTAGGCTCACGAGAGATTTCTTTGAGAATGTCAGCCCCGAACTCGTCATAACAACGGTCATGACGAGTTAACTGATTGGTGATATATCCATATCGTTTTGTTGTTCTGATAAATGTATTTTTGCTTTGGCGGACTATCATTGTTTGTTGCTTTTATGAGAATTAAATATCTTGTTCCCTTCTTCTTGTTTTCTTTTGAATTCTGCATTTGCGGATAGACTTTTGGCCTCTCCAAATGTCATAGTTGTAGAACGGAAGTTTTCTGCATCCTTTAGTCTCTGTATATAGTCGTTTATTGACTCATTACGTAATGTCCAGAACAACTGATTACAGAAGTTCCAAGCTTCATCCTTAGGCACGAGCTTTAGTTCTACAATTTTATTTATAAGTTCATTGTAATCTTTCATTGGTTACTAATATTAAAAGGAATGTGTATGTGCAATACATACACATCCCTAGTTATTACTTTCCAAGATTAGCTTGCAAGTTCACATGCAGAACATGGACCTGTTCCTTGACCTGGAATTTCGACAACACCAGTGCCAGGTGTGCCACGAGTAATGTAGTAGTGGTGCTGTGGACAACCTGCAGCGTAAGAACCTGTAGGAAGATTCTTAGCAATCATCTGAGCTTTCTGATACTTCTTCATAATAGTCAAATATTTCGTTAATGTCTTTATCCTATCGAGCGACTCGACTTTCTCTATTACCTACTCCCTTTCAAGCGTTTCGGCATTTTCTTTATTTTGTTATCCGTTGATGTACTCCCATTCCTCAAATGCGGAAACATCAAGTTGAGTCTCTTCTTCCTTAGAATAGTCATTGGCGACATATATCACAGGGAGTTTGGTCTCTTTCATCAAGTCCACGGCATACTGAAGGTATGGGGCTTTCAACTGTTCCGTAAAGCGGTGGAACAAAAAGAACTTGGTATTCTCATTGTAAGTGTCAGGAAGTATAAACTCCTCGTCGCCCTCTGATGGAGTGACAGTCTGAATTAAGCCAGACTTATCTGCATAGATAGCATTTCCACAAGTTGCACAGCCAGGAATGCTCTCTATGTTTCGTCTTGTTTCGTCAATATCTATGTTTGAATGAAACCAAACAAGAAAAGGATGCTTGGGAGTACTGGCTATGTACTCGTTGATAGCATTTATGATGTTGGCTTTGTTTATTTGTCTCATATCGTTGATAGTTTTAAAAGTTATAGTTATTGCTTGCTACTCATAGTATAAAACAAAATAGCAGCAAGGATTCTCCGACACTGAGACTTAACTCACATGTCGGAGAATCCTTACTGCTATGTCTTATGCTGTTGCCCATAGAGCCAGATTTCCTTTTAGATGTCCTATGGCTCCTGTTCGGACTGTTATTATTCAGGTTAAGTGCTAGTCGAAGCACAAAAAAGCGTGAAGCCCACTGTTGCTTGCTTCACCTTTGAGGTCTTCGAACTTACCCGTCTGTCAGAAACAAGCAACGAGACCCCACGCCGATATGTATAGATACACTCCCATAGAGCCAGCTCTTTTAAGGGAGCTGACTTATGAAAGGTACGTATATAACATACCCATAGGCATCATCGTTGCGTGGTTTCGTGACAGGCCATGAAGTGTTCGAAGTTTCAAAGGTCAGAAAACCAAGCGCCAATAACGCTTTTCTTATGTTTGCCCTCAACCAACCGTCACTCTTTCAAGCGACTTCGGCGCAGGGCTACTTGCTGTCAACATACATGAAGTACGAAACAACGTGCCAAAGATAATGAAAATAATGGAAACGACCAAACAAAAATCGAAAAGATTGATGTTTGGTCGCATAAAAAATGTGTTTTTATAATTTTCGGCTACCGAAAAGCTGTCTTCAATACAGAAACATTATCTCGTAAGGGTTATATTCTTATAAAGAAAGTCTATGTCAGAAAAGTCTTCTTTGTTACTGTTGGCTTGGAATATACCCTGAGACATCTTTAGCTTGGAATTCTCATCTTTGAGACTTTTGACTTCATCGCTTAGTTTATCTATTTGTTTGGACATAGCATTCAACTGTTGGGTGAGCGAATCAATGATAGTCTTTGCTTGCTCGCTGATTACCTCATTGGTTTCGCCGTGTTGGTTAGTGCTATGAGTCTTGATTTCCTCATGCTCCCTTACGCTTCTTTCATCATGTATCTCTTTGAACGATTTGTTTAGCAAGCCAAACTTCTTCATGATTCTTTGGGCAGTGGACATGCTGATATGGAAATGGTTTGCTATGACCTGTTTCTTCTCAGTCTGTGAAGTGCATTCTTTTATAAGGCATTCGAGGTCTTCTCTGTTTCTCGGTTCCATGACGCTTTTCGGGGTAAGTCTCTCTGCGTTTTGGCTATGGAATTTAATGACATGCTCATTGGCTATCTTTGGGAGGTCTGTAGTCTCGACGTTCAACACCCAGTTATAGACCTGTTCTATATCGTCTCTGCCATAAAGGAAAGGCAATACAGTGTGATTTCCCTCCCAATCTATAGAGTAATACTTGAATCGGTTGCGCATCAAATATATGATGGCATACTTTAGTTGGAAGTCGTAAATCTTTTCGTAGGTCAAAAGTAGGATGGAGACTTCGACGAGAGTCATCTTGTATAGTTTATCAAAAGTATAGTCCATCTGCAGATTGTTGCGGGATACCGTAAAGTCAAAATACTCTTTTGCAGCCATGTCTATGGAAAACTTCTTGTGTTGGCTAACAAAAATACCAGTTTTTGATTTTTTTTTGTGCAAGACACAATCTTTGAAGCAGACATTGATAGACTTGAAATAATCTCTGTATCTTTTATCTATATCATAAGGCTTGACAGCCTTGTCTTGCAATGCCTTTTTATAATTGGTGATAATCGTTTCTGCATCCTTTGCCAAATTCTTGGTAGGAATGTCGATAGGACTTGTGTAGTCGAATAAAATTTCCTTAATTTTCATATTCGTAATTTCTTTTTTATTTTATTTATTTCTGTCATTTTTGAAAATGACCTGCTTTTGGGAAAAATCGTGTTTGGTTCAAAATATATAGGTGAGTAGTGTCAATGAGTCAATAACAGATCACACAAATGAGTCAAAAACAAGTCACACGAATGAGTCAAAAACAGGTCAAAGAGATGTCGTACAAGGTTATATCAAATGTTACTATACAACATATTCATATATTGTATATATAATAACGACATGAACTATTCAATACAATTATACTACATCAATGAATACACTGTAATCTAACATAAACTATAGATATATGTAACAACATGTTATGTTTTACAAACTATGTCTCTATGTTTTAAGGTCTCTGGATAAGAGGGGCGAAGCCCCTTGTGAGCGCAAAGCGCTCACCCTGACATTTATAAAAAGCTACCTCTCCAGATTCATTTACTACATTAAAAAATTAAAGCTATAGGTTTTTACTATTTGGATTTTAAGTCTCTATATACTTGCTATCTAAATCGTAAAAGTGTTCCGTCTTTTTATTGGAGGATAAATACTAAAAGAAGTATTCTTCTATCCTATGATAAATTCATGCTGGAGTACATCTACTACCATATACATCGAACCGTGCTGCCATCACATCAAGCAAAGTACACCTGTATAGAATGAGGTTGGCAAAGCCATACCTTCAATCTCTTCTTGGTATAACCTGAATGAATCGGTATTATGGAACTATAACTACGCTTGTAGTCATGGTATCTAGGTGAAGAAGCATAGCCTATACAACTATGCTTATCGACATAAGAAAAGGCAGTCCATGACAAGCGAAAACGCATCAAAATAATTATCGCATCAATTTAATCTTTAAAAGGGCTTGTTTTTGCTTACTTTTTCGCATTGATTCAACCTAAAAGATTATTTTGATACAGTTTAGTGCCTGTTTCTTTCTTGCTCTCAATTTATCGTGTATCTTTGTACCAATGATGAATTATAAAAATGAAGATATGGAGCAAGTTGTATTGTTTTGTAGAGTCTCTACACAGGTTCAAGACTATGAACGTCAGGTTTCAGACTTAACCCAGTTTGCGGAGAAGCACCATTGGGAGATAGCTGAGACTTTCACGGAGAAGATAAGTGGGGCAAAAAAGAATGAAGAGCGTAAGGCTCTTACCGACTTACTTTCTTACGCGCGCGTACATTATGTTAATAGGGTACTTGTCACGGAACTTTCTCGTTTAGGTCGTGATACTCTACAAGTATTAACAGCCATAGAGATGCTTAACAAGGCTAAAGTCTCACTATATATCATGAACTATAACATCGAGACTCTTACACCTGACGGCACAGTGAATCCGATGAGCCAGTTCATGATTACATTGTTGGCTGAGGTTGCACGCATGGAGCGCAGAACCATCAAGGAGCGAATGGATAGTGGCTATGCCAACTTTCGAGCCAATGGTGGCAAGGTCGGTCGCAAGACTGGTTACCGAAAAAGTGACGAAGACTTTCGTACTCAATATAAAGATGTGTTCCGCCTGTTGGATAAAGGCGTGAGTCTTCGAGACATCAGCAAGACAACGGGCGTATCCGTAAATACCATTAGACGATGTAAGGGCTTTTGCTAAATTTTCCCTTATAGATAAATATATTAGATTCATAAAAGCTATATTCGTAATTTCTTGGCACCCACAGAAGGATACATTTCTGATGGGTGCCTTTTTTTGTTTTGTCGCTTTAGTATGTTCAGGCGAATGAGGCGTAATGGTTCTTTCGGAGGAAGTCTAAGACATCCTGTTGGCTATACCAATACTTGTCGTCAACTTTACTGTAGGATAGAAGTCCACGCTCTCGATACTTGCGGATAAGTTTCTCTTCCACGCCAAGCAACTCTCGTAACTCTTTGTTGTTGTAGAGTCGAGACTTCGGAACATAAGATTCTTTCAACATTGAGACTTGTTGGGTTAAGTCTCTAACTTTAGACACCAGGGATTCCCATTGTGTCTTTTCAATCAGTAACATTTCTTTCTTTTCTGTCATATTCATCAAATTATTTAGTTTTGTATGTGCCCCTATATATAATAAGGTGTATTAGCAAAATGCTTCACGTTTGTTTTTCGTCATAAATTCATCAATGTCAGTTTGGGTGTACCAATACTTATCGCCATATTTGCTATAAGACAGCAAGCCATTATAGCGGTATTTACGTAATAGCTTCTCATTGATACCAAGTGCATTGCAGATTTCATGGTTGGTGTATAAGGTCAATCCTCTTTTTTCGTTCATATCTCGAACAACCTTTTCGCTTTCTTCCAAGTTAGCCATCAGTTCATTGATGGTCTCATCATCTACTTTCTTATAATACTCTTTCATCTACTCAAAATTTAAATTTTGGCTTGTATTGAGAGTTGGGCAGAAAGTCTATTTAAGGTGCTGTTTTTGTGTTATTTCTAAGTTTTACATTATTTTTTGAGCTGAAACTCAAATTCTAAAACATTCTTTTGGCGTAGCTTTAAAAAAGTATTATTTTTGCATACGAATTCAAAAAATAAAAAGCTATAACAATGGATATTACATATACAGATGATAAGGGGGAGCGAGATGTATTTCTTGACCATCAGATAGACATACCAGACTATGTTCTAGGGTTTGATGCTCAAAAGTCATTCTTAAATATCAAGAATGAAGATGTCTTAATGCTATTTTCATATGATAAGCCTGCATCAAAGGCAGTCACTTTGGAACGTTACAAGATGTTTCTTAAAATGGATTTTAGAAACTTTGTTCGTTCTACTTATGCTGAGGCCATTCGTACATCTTTGTTTATGGGTGTTGGTTTTAGTGACTATGTGTACTTGGAAGATGTTGGCGATGAGACTATAAATGCAATCTTGGGCATTGTTCGGGAGTGTTATAAAGACTTGATGTCTTCGCTTAATCCAGGTGATTGCCATTTGCTATATATGAGAGTTTGTGGTGCGCTTCGTAGAAAATGGAATAAGGAGAAAACAGAGTGGCTTGCACCATTTTATGTGCATAAAGGTGATGCGTACATCAAAATCGGTGCATTGACTCTTGAAGATAAAGATTTCCTCGTAACCCTTATCTCTGTGATGAATGCACAGAATGAAAAGTATCGTAAGGAGATTTATTCTGTGATGCTCATATTGACTTATGTGTATGAACTTTCTGCCCATCCGCGTATTTGGGAAGGTATGCAGTTGCAGGAGTGTGTCAATGGAAAATTGGAGAAAGATTGTTTTCAGGGTTTCAGTCTCCTTGATGCAAAAAGTCCACTTACAGCAGAAGAACTGGCTGTACTTAATGGACCTAGCTTGTCGGAAGATGAAAGAAAAATAGTGATGAGTCATTTGAATAGATTTAAGGGTAGGGTGAATGTCGATGCGGAACTTAGTTCTTATGTGACTCCTTATCATAAGTTCCGTTTAGATTTGCTCACACCACAACAATGTGTGGAAGTCTTCTTTAAAAAGCTGGATAAGTTGAAAGCTGATAACCCTTATCCTGAAGATACTCCTATAGAAGATGTAGCAACGCCAAAATGCTATCTTGCATTCTTGGCAGAGAATCTTTCTGGAAAGCTGATTGATTGGAAAGAAAACAATCCTTTGGTAAATGGACTTATGTATCTCATATACATAAAGCAAGGACAGAACATTGTTTATGTAGCTAAGGAAGTAACTGTCATGAACTATATTATTGAGCATATGGCTGATGCGGTAGATGCTACTGATGATGAGGCTTTGCTGAATGAAACTATAGAGAAAGCTTTGGATTTCATCGATGTAATATTCTGCGACGAATTCATAGGCAAGGCAAACTCTTCTGAAAGTCTAAAGTCAAAGTTTAGAGTGATACTGCGTGATAGTGAACTTCGAAAGAAGATAACTCAGATAAGTCCTAATAAGTTTAATGGTGGCTTTAACTTAGTACTTGTTTATAATGTTATAGGCTTGTTGATGAACCAAGGATTGATTAAAGGGCGAATTTCCAAGATTGATAGTGGCATAGCAACAGCTAACAGGCAGCTTAGTTCTAAAGGAAAATTGTTGGAGAGAAGAAAGTATATTTCTTGTTGGAACATTGAAGATGAGTCGGAATTGACGAAGAAAATAATAGACAAGATAATTGCAACCTATTTGTAAAAAACTGGAAATAAAATTTCCAAAATCTATATCTGTGAGGGGATTTGCGTTTTGTAAATCCCCTTATTTTATTTATAATCAGCTATTTATCTTATTCTCTACTTTTGGAAATTTTTGAGCAAATTTCCACACTGTTTAATTGCAGAAATAAGCTAAAAAATCTGTGTATCTTTGTCATAAATTTAATTTTTTGGGGGATAAAATGAATTGTTTTCCCTCTTATGTTTAATATAAAAAATAAAAAAATATGACAGAGATTAAATTGAGAAAGAAGGTAGTAGTTCGTAAGAAGGCGATAGTTGTGGTTAAGTGTGATAAAAAACTCTTAGATAAGGTAATTGTAAAATGTCGTAAGCACTCTAGCGAGATTGATATTTTCATCAAGACAGCTAAAGGTCGAAAATTAAGAAAACTAAGAAAACTGACTCCCGAAGAGTCTGCTCAGTTAAGAGGCGAGACTATTGCAGAAAAGGTGTCTGAGACAACTACATCAACAAACATTACTCCTAATATTAATAAGGTGACAATCGTTGATGAAAAACCAAAACGCCAGATTTGTTGGAGAAAGTTCAGAACTGAGATAAGTAAGGTTGGTGGTATCGATGTTTACTTGAAGTCTCGTCGTGAAAATACCACTATCGAAACAATTCTCTTAAAGTATCCTGACTTTATGAGAGGTATCAAACTCTATGAAGAAGGAAGTAAAGGTGTCTGGAATCTAATCACTCGAAAAAGAGTAGAAACGGTTCGTAACATTTACGAAAAATACTTCATGGATATTGATCAATTCCTTCTCTAATAAAAAAGTTTGAGAAAAAGTAAACTTTTATCATCGCTTTAATAATAAGCGATGATAATGAAAAATGAGATTTATATTTTAGTGATGTGTAGATGCATCATTATAATATATAATAGGGTAAACGATGCCCCCTAAAAGCGCATCATAAAATTGAATAATTTTTAATATGAAAGAAACGGAAGTAAAGCCTGTTGTCCTGACTTCAGACAAGACTGGTAAGGAATTTAAGTTTGCTTCAAGATGTGAGGCTGCCAAATTTTTAGGTGTGGATTACTCCTATTTGAAACCATATCTTAAAAAAGGTCGTGGACATCTTGTGAAGAAGGGCTATTATGTAGAATTGTTGCCCCAAGAACCAGTAAAAGTAAACGCTTTATTTTATTAAGCGAAGAGGTTAGAGGTGTCCCTCAGGTTGTACACCTTATTAATATATATGAGTTTATAATGACTTGTATAGAAATACCATCAATGCATAATCTTGATGGTGAAAAATTAACGAGACTTAAATAAAAGCGATTTTGGAGTAGGGTGCACACTCTCCTTAATTGCTTTGAAAATGTCATAAATAGAGAATATATGGTAAAAAACAAAAGTACACTAAAGAGTTCTGCACAGAATGAACTCCCAGCAATAAAGGAAGAGTCGAGCACGATGAGACTTTCATCAGACTCCATAGACAACGAAAAGGAGAATGTATCCAAGTATATGAACTATACAAACAGATATTTCGCATATCTCCGTATCGGACAGCAGAGTGGAGCTATCAGATTTTATCCAGATGCCGATACCGCTTATACCGCAACAATAAAAGAAGCAGAGACTCTGCTACAGAAAGGTATTTCGGGTAGTCGAACGTCATTTGTCATTTCAGATAGCAACCAAAATGTTATTTATGATGGTGAGCCTAAAAAGAATGGAAAGATACATTTTACAATCTATGACGGCAAGCATATTGAGAAAACGATTTCTATTACAGCTACTAATAATACAAAATTTAAAGAAAAGAAAATTATGAAGCAGATTAAGAATTTAACTAAGACAACAAGCGTGACAAACAATCAAGAGTCTCTTGACAAGAACAAGTATGCAAGAAAAATTAATGCTAATGCCAAAGACTTCATAACCAAAGGCATTCTTACCCCTAAAAATGTAGAGTTTCTATGTCTCTCGAAAGAGTCGGCTCATAAGATAGCGAGACTTGTTCAAGAGACAGCCATTAAGAATAAAGATGCAGATGCCGATAAATTCGTGAAAGCTATTCAAGATGCCTCTTTAGGCATGGTGACCATTACCAAGAAACTTGCTTCTGGAAAAGCAACCGACGAGAAGCATTGTAGCATGCATGATGATTTGCTCTATTGTGTAGCACATTGCAAGTCGTACGATTCTTTGTTTGATGGCTCGAAAGGATGGAGAAAGACACCAGGCAAACTTGATTACAACAAATTGGAAGATGCCATTGTCGATATGTACGAGAAAGGACAAGACAAGTTGCTGAAACAGTCGCAGCAACAACCAAAATCGAAAGTCAATGCAGATGCTGCTTTGCCGACATTAGATAGCTCTGTAGTTGGTAAAACTCCAAAAGAAAGAAGCGAGCAGAACTCTATTGATACCATCGTCAAAGCAATTTCGTCAACGATAATGACTTACATGACATCTTCCGAAGATACACTTTTCTATTTGCGGATGAAAGGACTCTCTTTAGAGTCAGAAGTGAAGTCTCAAACAAATAATGTCATTTCTGTGAGCCTCAATGGTAAGTCTGTCATCTTTAAAACACTCTCTGGAGCTTCAAAGGAGTTGAAAATCAAGACAAGAACAGATGTAGCCGAACTAAAAAGAGAAGTGCAGACTATTGTGTCGCAACTTATTGTGTGTGCAGCCGTATCGTCTAAAACCCGTGACTTGATAGCAGATGTTGTAAATCTTGATACTGTTGAGACATTTGTAACCACCTCTTTTAATATTGCAGCATAATTACTAACCTAAAAGTCTGAAAACCAAAAGCGTTTTCAGACTTTTCTAAAACATAATACAGAGAACTATGAACAGAAAGATAAAGATGTTTACCCTGTTTAGTGGGTATGATTCCCAAATGATGGGACTGATTGATGCAGTCAAGAACTTTAGGAATCGCTATAGTGTTGAACTTGTAGGTTGGAGTGACATAGATCCTTTGGTACAGCTTGTACATAACCTTGCATTCCCAGAATATGCAGATAGATGTTATCCTGATGTATCTAAAATAGACTGGAGTCAAGTTGATAACTTTGACATCTTGTTCTATTCCAGTCCATGTCAAAATGCAAGCAGGGCAGGACGGCGTGAAGGCTTTGAGAAAGGTTCGGGTACAGAGTCTTCCTTGATATGGGAGGTGGAAAGAGCGATTGCGTCAAAACGCCCGAAGTGGCTTATCCTCGAAAATGTAGAAGGTTATCTTGATCCAAGAAATGATGAGGACTTTAAGAAATGGACGAGAACCGTTGCAAGTTATGGCTATGTCAGCTACTATAAAGTGCTATGTGCCGCAGACTTTGGTGTCCCACAAAATAGAAAACGTCTCATAATGGTCTCCATGCGTATAGATAATGATGAAGATACTACTTTCGACTGGCCTAAGACGAAGAAATTGAAAGCAAAGCCCGAAGACTTGCTTTCTGATGTGGTTGATGATAAATACTATCTGACAGTTGAAGAAACGAAGACTTATATCGATATTATTCGTAATACCAAAGATGGATATGTCGCTTCCGTGGATAAAAATATAGAGCATCCAAGTAAACTGCTTACCTCTCAATTAACCGAATGTATATCACGCTTTGTTTATCCTTTATGCTCAAATGGTACGATACAAACCTTGATGACTGCTGCCGGTGGAACAAGTTTGACAAATATGACTGGTTGTCGAAGAGAACGTTCCGCTTGTGTCATAGAAGTATGGAGAGGTGACAAGCATATAGTTCCTGCGGTCTTAGAAAATGCGAAACCTTCTAAGCAAACAGTAAAAGCACAAAGACCATGTCCTAACAGAGATAAGTTTCTTGCAGTCGTTGATAGTCTCAAAGAAGGACAATATCTGAGGATCAGAAGACTTACCCCTGAAGAATGTCTCAGATTTATGGGTGTTGAAGAGTTGTATCTCAACAGGATCTTGCGACCATACGAGACATTAGCTAAAGAAGGTTACACAAAAGAGCAAATAGCGGAACTTATGTATATAAATAGTCGTCGGTATAAGACTTCTGACTATTCTCTATATGGGAGAGCAGGAAACTCCATTGTCGTGAATGTCTTATCTGCCGTCTTTACATCGATTATCGAGCAATTTCCTGAATCTTTTTAGTAATTTCTCTGTTTGATGGCGTTGTGGAAAATATTTGCAAAGTTTTCTACTTAAAAATAGTTAATTAAATCGGCGGTATGTTATGCATATCGCTGATTCTTTGTATATTTGCACCATCAAATACAGATATTAGTATGACGGAGATAGCTAAACGAATAGATTCAACCAATGAAGGGCAGATACTCTTCATATCAGACTTCTCAGACATCAATGATAATGAGAAGGTGGTGAGTCGTGCCCTTTCTGTCGAGGAGAAAAGAGGAAAAATCGTTAGGTTGGCTAATGGGGTATATCTTCGTCCGAAGAATACTCGTTTTGGTATTGTCTGTCCTTCTATAGATGAAATGGTGATGGCAATAGCACAACGTGACAAGGTGCAAGTGCAGCCTTCTGGAGTTACTGCTCTTAATAAACTTGGACTATCCACGCAGGTGCCAACAAAATACACTTACTTGACTTCTGGAAGTGGCAGGGTTCTGGTTCTTGGAAATAGAACCATAGAGCTGAAAAGAAGTGTCCCAAAGAACTTCGCTTTTAAGACGGTGTTGGCAGCATTGCTTGTTCAGGCATTACGGACATTGGGACAAAAGAATATAGGTGAGCATGAACTCTCTACCATCAGAAAACTTGTTCGGGATGAGGAACGCAAAGACTTGTTCGTACAAGACTTAGTCCTTATGCCAGCATGGATGAGAAAAATGATAACTAACATAATAAATAACGTGCATTATGACACTTTGAATAAATCACACTAAGGACGAAAAAATAGCAATGTTGCAGCGTGCGGAGGAGAAATTCCGTATCAATCAAGTTGCAATAGAGAAGGATTGGTGGGTAACCATAGTGCTCAATGCTCTTTTTAAGTGTTCTTGTGCAGACCAACTTATATTTAAAGGTGGAACAAGTCTCAGTAAAGGTTGGAACTTGATAGAAAGATTCAGTGAGGATATAGACTTGTCTGTTAATCCTGAATTCTTTGGTATCGAAAAGACAACCAAGAATCAGCGTGAGAAACTTCGCAAGAAAGCACGCAGATATTTTCTTGATGTAGTCTCATCTGAATTGGATGAAAATCTAAAGAAACTTGGAGTAAAGGGATACCGAATCGAGAATGTCGTGGAAGATATTGACGCAGAAGGAAAAGTAAGTCCTGTTGCAAGTGATAAGGATCCATCAGTTATTTTGGTGCATTATGAGTCTATACTCGGACATGGAATAGAGTATATTCCACCAAGAGTAAAGATAGAGATTGGTTGTCTGTCTATGAAGGAGCCAACGGAAGACCGTTTGATTTCATCATACGTTGAGCAGACTTTTCCTGATGAGGATGATTCGGCAACTGCAACTATCAGAACGGTGCTTCCTACACGTACATTCTTAGAAAAGGCATTCTTGCTGTGTGAGGAGTTTCAGAAGCAGACACCTCGTTATGTCAGAATGTCTCGACATCTTTACGATCTTGAACGTTTGATGGACACGGAGTTTGGAAAACAAGCCTTGCAAGATATGGACTTGTACGAGCGTATAGTGAAACACCGCTCCATATATTATGCTGTGGGCTATGTGGATTATGCAAAGTTGATGCCAAGCGAAATTGATTTCATTCCTCGTCAAGAGGTGATGAAAGATTGGAGGGATGATTATGCGGAGATGTGTAACCACTTCATTTATGGCTCGGCTTTATCGTTTGAGAAACTCTTGGAAAGAATCAATGAGTTGCAGGAACGATTTAGGCATATAAAGTGATGTCTATATATTAAGGTGAGTTCGCCTTTTACGGACTTTAACCGAGAAATAAAATGATCATAAATCGAACTTTGTCAGCATATATGCTTGATACACAATGCAGCCCTTCCTCTGGAATGATGACGAGTACTAATCGTTCATCGATTACGATTATCAGTATAAGATAATGAAAATGAGCCATATAGGTGATTTCTTCGGAAATATCTATATGGCTTTTTCTTACCTTCTATAAAATAAATCCTGTCCTTTTTCGTTATTTCTTTGTGTTTAAGAGAATTATCATAATATGCTTTTTGCTGGCTGTGGTGTTGGGCGCGAAGGCTCAATACGATCCGTCGTTCAGTCACTATTTCGACATGGAACCGCAATTCAACCCGGCTGCTGTGGGTAAGCAGGCTGTTATTAATGTGACGGCTGCTTATGCCCTCGATATGGCTGGCTTCGAACATAACCCTCGAACCATGTATTTCGCCGCCGACATGCCTTTTTATGCCCTTAAGAATTATCATGGTGCGGGCTTGTCGCTCATGAATGACCAGATCGGTCTTTTCACTCACCAACGCTTAGACTTGAAGTATGCCTACAAGCATCGACTCTTCGGGGGCATGATGAGCGTAGGCTTGCAAGGTGGAATGATAAGCGAGAGCTTCGATGGCTCCAAGGTGGATGCCGGCGAGTCGGGCGACCCTGCTCTTGCCACCTCCAAGGTGGATGGAAGTGGGTTCGATGTGGGCTTCGGTCTCTATTATTTGCATAACAACTGGTATGTAGGTCTGTCGGGACAGCATCTTACATCGCCTACCATCGACCTGGGCGAAACCAATGAGCTTAAGATAGATGCGACATATTATTTGACAGGAGGATACAATATTCGACTGAGAAATCCGTTTTTAACAATAAAGTCTTCCGCACTTGTTAAGTATGATGGAACTACTTGGCGTGGCGATGTGACGGGGCGTCTCGTTTACACGCATGAGAAGAAGATTCTCTATGGAGGTGCCACCTATAGCCCCGACCACTCGGTTACCTTCTTGGTGGGCGGTAGTTTCCATGGCGTAGTGCTCGGCTATAGCTATGAGTTCTACACCTCGAAAATCAGCGCAGGCAACGGAAGCCACGAGTTGTATGTGGGGTATCAGACCGACATCAACCTCGTGAAGAAAGGAAAGAACAAACATCAAAGTGTAAGAATACTATAGGATTAAGATTTATATGAAGAAAAGTATATTGCTCCTCGGTGCGATGGTCGCATTGCTGACCCTAAGTGGTTGCTTCGGCGCCAAGTCGGCTTCTGTCGCAGGCAGAGGAGGAGAAGTTGTAGGTGTGGGTGGCAGAAGTTTCACTGAGCCGGCACCTTACGGAATGGTCAAGATCAACCGTGGCTTCCTCAAGATGGGCTTGGAGACCCAAGACTCGCTTTGGGGAGAGAAGACACCTCGCAAGGATGTGTCTGTGGATGGTTTCTGGATGGATGACACCGAAATCACCAATTCTGAATATAAGCAATTTGTGGCTTATGTGAAAGATTCCATTCTTCGTACTCGTCTTGCCGACCCTGCTTACGGTGGCGATGAGACTTATATGATTACCGAGGATAAGAATGGCGACCCTGTTACTCCTCATGTGAACTGGAAGAAGGCGCTGCCTAAGAAGCCTAATGAGGACGAGAAACGCGCCTTCGAGAGCCTCTATACCTCCAACCCAGTAACGGGCGAGAAGATGATAGACTGGCGACAGCTCAACTATAAGTATGAGATTTATGACTATACGGCAGCTGCCCTTCGCAGAAATCGCCTCAATCCTCAGGAACGTAACTTGAACACCGATGTACAAGTGAATCCTAACGAGGTGGTGATGATTTCGAAGGATACGGCTTATGTGGATGATGACGGAAAGATTATCTCCGAAACCATCAACCGACCATTAAGCGGACCATGGGACTTCCTCAATACCTATATAGTTAATGTGTATCCCGACACAACCGTCTGGGTGAACGACTTTCGTAACTCCGACAATGAGACTTACCTGAGAAGTTATTTCAGCAATCCTGCTTACAATGATTATCCTGTGGTAGGCGTGACCTGGGAACAGGCGAATGCCTTCTGTGCCTGGCGTACCGACTATCTGCTGAAAGGCTTGGGACCTGAGGCAAGATTCGTGCAGCGTTATCGCTTGCCGACCGAGGCGGAATGGGAGTATGCAGCAAGAGGCAAGAACCAGAGTGAGTTCCCTTGGGATAATGCCGACGTGAAGAACGGAGATGGTTGCTTCTATGCCAACTTCAAGCCTGACCGTGGCAACTATACCAAGGATGGAAACTTGATAACCAGCAAGGTGGGCATCTATTCGCCTAACTCGAACGGGCTCTACGACATGGCGGGCAATGTGGCGGAATGGACAAGCACCGTCTATACCGAGGCTGGTGTGGATGCGATGAACGACTTGAACCCAGACTTGAAATACAATGCAGCCAAGGAAGACCCTTATCGCCTGAAGAAGAAAAGCGTGAGAGGCGGTTCTTGGAAAGACCCTGAGTCTTTCATCCGTTCGGCTTGGCGTTCTTGGGAATACCAGAACCAACCACGTTCGTATATCGGTTTCCGTTGTGTGCGCAGTCTGGCGACCACATCAAGTGCAAAACAAACCAAATCATCAGTGAAAAGAAGAAGATAAAACATGGGTGAGTATAGTAAATTCAATATCGTATACCGTCTGCAGAAGTGGATGGATAGTGTGCCTGGACAAACTTTCCTGAACTATGCCTATAGTTGGGGTGCCAGTATCGTAATCGCAGGTACACTCTTTAAGTTGACCCACCTTCCGGGAGCCAACTTCATGTTGTTCTTGGGTATGGGCACGGAGATTCTTGTGTTCTTCCTCTCTGCTTTCGACCGTCCTTTCGACAAGACAGCCGATGGGCGTGACATCCCTACGCACGTAACCGAGGAATACTTGGAGGAAGGGCTTGAGGAAGAAAATGGTACCAAACCAGCTGCTCAACTTGCAAGTAATGCTGCAAGCCAGCAAGCTAACAATGTCGCAGGCCAAACCGCATCTGATGCGACAGCTCAGGCTTCAATTAACTTTGCCGCCCAGCAAGCTTCAGCTATACCAACTTCTACTCCAGAGTTGACTCCTGTGAACCCAGACATCGTGGAGGTGCAGGATAACTATGTGGAGCAGTTGAAGACCTTGGTGGAGACCCTTGGCAAGGTGAACGAGCAGAGCAACCGATTGACTCGTGACAGCGAAGAGATGGAGAACCTGAACCGAACCTTGACAGGCATCAGCCGAGTTTACGAGATGCAGTTGAAGAGCGCCAGCCAGCAAATCGGCACCATCGACAACATCAACGAGCAGACCAAGAAGTTGGCTCAGCAGATAGAGCAACTGAACAAGATTTACGCACGTATGATAGAGGCGATGACCGTGAACATGCGAGTTGCCGCCCCTAACGTAGGTGACGAAGTGAAAGGCTAAGCCTGGAGATTCTCAAAGATAAAATAGAAGATATTTAGACAGAAGATATTTTAGATAATGGCAATCAAGAAAAGACCTGTTTCACCACGCCAAAAGATGATTAACTTGATGTATGTCGTCTTGATGGCTATGTTGGCACTGAATACTCCCTCTGACGAGGCGCTCGGTGTCAAGGGCAAGAGTGTGGTGGAAAAGATAAAGCGCAGCCTGATGGATGATTATCCGAAGAACATGGAACCCAAGAAGGACGTGAAGCTGATGGAACTCAACGTGAGCGAGATGGATGCCTTCGTGATTCCAGAGAAGACTACGCTCTATGCTGGTGAACGTTTTAATTCGCATGTGGTGATGGCAGCCATTGACAGCACCCAGCGCCCGGAAATCTATGTCAACGGTACTCGCCTTCGCGCCGAGGACGGTAGATATAGCTTTACGGCTGGAGGCGTAGGCGAACATCAATTTGGTGGATACATCTTGATGAAGGGTAAGAACGGTGAGATGATGCGCCGCAACTTTGTTCAGAAGTATACTGTGTTGCCAGTGCCTAATTCGGCAACGGTGGCGGCTGATATGATGAACGTGCTCTATGCGGGCTATGCCAACCCTATCAGCATCAGTGTGCCTGGTGTTCCTGCCAATGCCATCTCTGCATCCATGACCGGTGGCTCGTTCGTATCGAAGGGCAATGGTCATTATATTGCGACTCCATCTGCCGTGGGCAAGGACGTGACCATCCATGTTACGGCTCGCGACAAGGGGCAGGTGAGAAGCATTCCTCCTTTTACTTTCCATGTGAGAAAGTTGCCAGACCCAACGGCTTATATTGCCATGGGCACAGACCGATTCCGTGGAGGTGGTATGGCGAAGGCTAGTCTGATGGGAGCCGCTGGCATTCATGCCGCCATCGACGATGGTCTCCTCGATATTCCATTCAAGGTATTGGGCTTCGAGACCGTGTTCTTCGACAATATGGGCAATGCCATTCCGTTGGCATCGGCGGGTTCCAACTTCTCCGACCGTCAGAGAGAAGAGTTCAGAAAACTCTCCAGAAGCCGTCGTTTCTATATCACTCACATCAAAGCCGTGGGTCCTGATGGTATCACTCGAAACCTGCCTGGCGCGATGGAAGTCATCGTGAGATAAGTGAAGAACGAAGAGTGAAGAATTCGAAAGTCCTTTTGATAGTGAAGAATTCGAAAGTTCTATAAAATAGATATTCATAAAGAAAACAATGAGAAAGATATTATTCATATTTATGCTTTTGGCAATGTCGCTGGGCTTGCAGGCTCAGCCAGAGGCTCGTAGGCAGCAGGCGGCTCAGCAAAAGGCTAAGTCGAATGCCGACAACATGACGACCCGTGCCCAAATCTCCTTTCCTACTGCCGCTCCGATGGACGAGGACGTGGTATGGAGAAGGGACATCTATCGTGAGCTAGACCTCACCGCCAGTGCCAATGCAGGACTTTACTATCCTGTGGAACCAGTGGGAAGCCAGATGAATCTCTTCACCAACATCTTCCGCCTGATGATGCAGGGCAAGATTACTTGCTATAAGTATCGCATGGATGGCAATGAGAGTTTTGCGGCGGCTGACAGGGTGGACCCAAAGCAGTTCCTCGACGACTATCACATCTATTATGAGAAGAAGCCAAATGGAAGAATCGCCCTCGACAACAGCGATATTCCTTCGCAGGAGGTGAAGGCATACTATATCAAGGAGTGTACTTACTTCGACCAGCGTACCTCTACCTTCCATACCAAGGTGTTGGCACTTTGTCCTATCATGACACGTGACGATGACTTCGGCGATGGAGGCACTAAGTATCCGCTTTTTTGGGTGAAGTATGATGACCTGGCACCTTATCTTGCCAAACAGCAGATTATGACGAGTAATCTGAACAATGCGGCGACGATGAGCGTAGACGATTACTTCGTGAGAAACCAGTATCAGGGCAAGATTTACAAGACCAACAATATGCTGGGCAAGACCTTGGCGCAGTATTGTCCTACAGATACTGCCATGGCAAAGGAACAGAAACGCATTGAGGCGGAACTTGCCACCTTCGAGAAGAATATCTGGGGCGACCAAGCCAAGAAAGATTCACTCGATAGCATCGCCAACGCTGGGAAAAACGTAAAAGGCAAGATGAAGAGAACCAATCGCAGAAGTAGTGCGTCGGCTAGCAGCTCTAGCAAAAATTCTTCAGTTAAGAATCGCAGAAGTCGCCCAGCTTCTTCTTCGGCTAGTGGTTCTGCAAGAGTTACAGTTAGAAGAGAACGTCATTAAAATTATTTTAGCGGTGTATAGTTTGACCTGTATGGTTGGAATGTCCTATACGCCCTGAAAGGGCAGAAGCACCTAGCCCAGGGTAACACCCTGGGGTAAAACGGTGTTAGAATGTCGCCCTGTAAGGGCAAAAGCATCCAACATTAGGGAATCTTTTTATGCTTTTGCCCTTACAGGGCGTATCAATTCCGCCATATCTACCCAGGGTGTTACCCTGGGCTAGGTGCTTTTGGGCTTTCAGCCCGTTTCAACCATACAGGTGGATATAGTTTGATATGACTAAGTGGGGGAATTATCGACTGATATGTCTTGAGAAATGGCTATATTATAGTAATAATTAAAAAAACAAAAAGAGAGAAATGAAGAAGATTTTATCACTTGTATTTATGGTGGCAACAATGATGTTTGCTACTAGTGCCAATGCCCAGATTAAGTTCGGTTTGAAGGGCGGTTTGGACGTAACCAACATGTCTTTGAACAATGATGTGTTTGATGCTTCCAACCGTGCTGGTTTCTTCGTAGGACCGATGGTGAAAGTTACTGTCCCTATCGTAGGCTTGAGCTTTGATGCTGCAGCCTTGTACGACCAGAAAGAGGCTAAGGTTACTGTTGATGGTGAGAACAACGATGTTTACTCTACAACCATGAAGCAGAAGTCTATCAATATCCCAGTCAATGTGCGTTACGGCTTTGGCTTGAGCAGTTTGGCAAATGTATTCTTGTTTGCTGGTCCTCAGTGGGGCATCAACGTGGGCGACAAGAACTTCGAGTGGACTAAGTCTAGCAGCTATTCTTTGAAGAAGTCAAACTTCAGCGTTAACGTAGGTGCTGGTGTTACCGTGATGAGCCATCTTCAGATTTCTGCCAACTACAACATCGCTTGTGGCAAGACAGCTGATATGACATGGTCTAATGCTAGCGACAAGATCGTGAATGGCAAGAGCCGCAACAACTCTTGGCAGATTGCCTTGGGTTACTGGTTCTAATCTCTACAGATTATCTTATGACACACCCTCCTTACATATTAAAATATATAAAAGCAGGTATCCGATGATGGGTATCTGCTTTTTTATTGCTATCTTTGCAGACGATATGAGATATGTAGATGTGATATTGCCCCTTCCGCTCGACGGAACCTTTACTTATTCTATCCCTGATGAGGTGGAAGAGAAAGTCGTGGCTGGAATGCGTGTGCTCGTGCCGCTTGGCAAGAGCAAGAAGTATATTGCCATGGTTGCTGATGTCCATTCCGAGAAACCGGATTTCGATTGCAAACCCATCGAAAAGGTGCTCGACCAGATACCTTCTCTTTTCCCACAGCAATATCGGCTTTGGCAATGGATCAGCGATTATTACATGTCGCCATTGGGGGATGTCTACAATGCGGCGATGCCGGCTGGCTTGAAGTCCACCGAGAAGTTCAAGCCCAAGATGGAACTATATGTGGAGCTGGCTACTACTTATCGCAACGAGCAAGCACTTCATGTGGCGCTCAATGTGGTACAGCGTTCGCTGAAGCAAACAAAAACCCTCTCCGTTTTCCTGCAACTATCCCATTGGGATAGCTTGGAGGGCGACACGCCTCGGGAGGGCATCAAGCGAGTGACCAAGGAGGAACTCATGAACGAAGCTCATTGTACAGCCGCAGTCGTGAAAGCGCTCATCGACCGTGGCATCCTCTTTACCTACGAACTCGAAGTAGGAAGACTAAATACTTCGGGAGAGTCGCATTTCGAACTCATCAAGCCGCTCTCCCAGGCACAGCAAGATGCTTATAACCAAATTTTGATGCAGATGATGAAGAAAGACGTGGTGCTTCTTCATGGTGTGACTTCGAGCGGCAAGACCGAGGTCTATATCCATCTCATCCGAAAGGCGATAGATGAGCATAAGCAGGTGCTTTATCTTCTGCCGGAAATCGCCTTGACTGTGCAAATCATGGAGCGCCTCCACAAGGTGTTTGGCGACCGACTGGGCATCTATCACTCCAAGTACAGCGATGCCGAGCGCGTGGAGATATGGCAAAAACAGCTCTCGGGGCATCCATACGATGTAATATTGGGTGCAAGAAGTGCCGTCTTTCTTCCTTTCCAGAACTTGGGAATGGTGATTATCGACGAGGAGCATGAGACTTCCTTCAAGCAGCAAGATCCTGCGCCTCGCTATCATGCCCGCAGTGCGGCTATCGTGCTGGCGAAGATGTATCCCGAAGCCAAGGTGCTCTTGGGTACGGCGACGCCCTCGATGGAAAGCTATTACAATGCCCAGACGGGCAAGTATGGATTGGTGGAACTGAAGACGAGATACAAGGATATCCAGTTGCCGGAGATACAAGTAGTAGATGTGAAGGACCTTCGCCATCGCAAGATGATGAGCGGTCCGTTCTCGCCACAGCTTCTTGCGGCGGTGCGAGAGGCCTTGAAGAATGGCGAGCAAGCCATCCTCTTTCAGAACCGAAGAGGGTTCGCTCCGATGATAGAGTGCAAGGTGTGTGGATGGGTGCCGAAGTGTAAGAACTGTGATGTCTCGCTCACGTTGCACAAGAGCATCAATCTCCTGACCTGTCATTATTGTGGCTATACCTATCCGGTGCCTACCGTTTGTCCTAACTGTGGAAGTACCGAGTTGATGGGGCGTGGCTTTGGTACGGAGAAGATTGAGGACCAGATAGCTGAGATATTTCCCGAGGCTCGCATCTCCCGAATGGATCTCGACACCACTCGAACTCGCAATGCCTACGAACGGTTGATTTCTGATTTCTCCACTGGCAGGACGAATCTTCTGATAGGAACGCAGATGATCAGCAAGGGCTTGGACTTCGACAAGGTGCGAGTGGTGGGTATCTTGAATGCCGACTCGATGCTCAACTACCCAGATTTCCGTGCCTATGAGCATGCCTTCATGATGATGGCGCAGGTGAGTGGGCGTGCCGGAAGAAAGGGCAAGCGTGGACTCGTCATTCTTCAGACCAAGAATCCTACGTTGCCTATCATCAGTCAGGTGGTACATAATGATTACCATGCCTTGTACGAAGGAGTGGTAGAGGAAAGGCGAATGTTTCATTATCCGCCATTCTTCCATCTCATCAACGTCTTCATCAAGCATAAGCACGATAAGGTTTGCCAGCAGGCGAGCCTTGAACTGGGAAAAACACTCCGTGGATGGTTTGGCGAACGGGTCTTAGGGCCAGACAAACCCGCCGTGGCGAGGGTGAAGACGATGAATATCCGAAAGATTGTCATCAAGCTGGAGAATGGTATCGACCAAAGGCGAGTGAGGGCATATCTCAAGTTCGCCCAGCAACAGATGGCGAAAGAGCCGAGATACGGGGCTTTGCAGATTTACTACGATGTAGATCCGTTGTAAGTGAAGCGTGAAGAACGAAAAGTGAAGAATTCAATTGTTGATTTTTGAAAATACGATAAAAGGCTATCCCAATCTTGCGAAAGGGGTAGCCTTTTTATTTGATATTTGTAGTTATGTCGTAAGAGAGAAATGCTATTGAATTCTTCACTTTTCGTTCTTCACTTCATTTAGAAGTTGATGTCGAGACCTACGGCGAACACATTGTTGTTGCGTGTATAGTCTGAGCTATATACAACGTTGGTTGTGCCTAGGTTCACGTTCTGCTCTGTCTTCTTGTGAGAATAGAAGGTGTGGAAGTAAGCCACGTTGAGGTCCATCTTCTTGTTGAGGTGATATACACCACCTACTGCCACTGAGTTGGAACTTGTCACGAACGATTTGTCGTCCATGTATCGCTTGCTGTCCTCTGTGTCTTTTTCTTCCTTTGGCAAACCATAGTTGGTGCTCTGCCAACCGGTACTGAGGGTGAGCTTCTTGCAAACATCTACCTCGACACCAGCATTGTACTCAAAGGTACCGCGGGTGAGCTTCTTGTTGCGGTTGTTGTAAGAGGTTGCGTTCTTGTCGTCGAACCAGTGGAAACCTACGTTGACGCGAACGGCATCCACAGGACTGTAGCCTGCACCGAGAGTCAAGTAGGCTGGGATGTCGCCAGCAATCTTCTTGCCGTCTGCATATTCGCCGATGGCCTCGTCGAGCTTGGTGTCGAACTGGGTCTTCAAGCCCTGCATGGTGGCAACGACTGTCTGGTTGTTCAATACGCCTTGGGTGATTTCTGTGGCCTTGAACTGTGCCTGCTCTGCTGGCAAACCAGCCTGTGTGAATTGGTTTGTCAAGGTGCTGTTCATCGACTTGGCGAGGTTCTCTGGAAGGTTACCGATGCTAGGAGCCTGGTTTACCGACTTGTTCTTCAGGCGCATACGAGTCTTGAACTCATATTTAGCCGAGAAGTTCCAGCGACCGGTCTTATAGTCGATGCCGATGATTGGAGTGAAGCCGAGACCCTGCTGGTCGCAACTCAACTCGATGTTGGCAGCTTCGGTCTTGGTAGGGTCGAGCACCTGGTAGAGTGGCATATTGCCCACCTTGATGTTCTCTACATATCCATAATAGTTGCAAGAAGCATATACGGTACGGATACCAGCGAAGGCACTGAAGTTGTTGCTCACCTTGTAAGCGGCACCGATAGAGAGACCATAGTAGTACTGGCGACCGTGCATATAGCTGTCATAGCTATACTTGCCGTCCTTGCCAAAAGCTTGGTCGGAGCTAAACATCTCCATGCCTGGACGGCCGATGGCGTTGCCGAGCGCTCCATCTACGGTTCTAGCCAGTCCGCAAGCGGCAATGGCTGTCTCGGCAACGATTTTCTCGAACGAGCCAAGACCTTCGTCGAAGGTACACTTGCCACCACCACCTGTGAGGGCGAAGTTAGCCTGGAACGACCACTTACCTTTATTATAAGCATACTGAAGAGAAGGGATGACAGGCGCAAATGCCTTGCCCTGGATATAACGTGGAGTGGTAGGGTTGTTTACGTTGTTGGTAAACAAAGCATAACCGTTCTCGATGCTTCGAGTTTGATAAGCCAACTGCCAGTTGAGAGACAGATGGTGACCATCGCCCATGAATACAACGCCGGCAGGGTTGTAATATACACCGTCGATACCAATAGAAGCCTCACGGCTCATCATTCTGTTGAATGCTACGTTCTGATTTGTGTTAGTGAGCAAGCCACCTGCGAAAGATGGAGTTGCGCAAGCCATCGCAATGGCGAAACTAACGAGTTTCTGATTCTTCATTTTAATAATTTTAAATAAAAACGTCCGCAAAGGTAACTATAATGTTCGATTTCGGTATTCCTTGATGCTTTTATTTAATGTATATTAACGTAAAAAGCCCGATTTGTTGCACAGATTTTTAAAAATGTGCAATGAATTGAGCTTTAGAAGCAGCTTTGCCGGTAGCTTTGGAAGCAGCTTTGCCGGTAGCTTTGGAAACTGCTTTGCCGGTAGCTTTGGAAACAGCTTTGCCGGTAGCTTTGTAATCAGCTTTCCCGGTAGCTTTGGAAGCAGCGCCCTGAAAGGGCAACCTGCACCTAGCCCAGGGCAACGCCCTGGGTTTAAAGATCAATTAAAAAGTCGCCCTGAAAGGGCAAAAGCATCTCATATCCTATGCTTTTGCCCTTTCAGGGCGACTTTGGCTCTTGGCAATTGACCCAGGGCGTTGCCCTGGGCTAGGTGCTTTTGGGCTTTCAGCCCGTCCTTTTCTGCTGTTTATAGGACATATGAGGCACCTTCGGTTTATAGGATATTTTCTTTTCTGCTGTTTATAGGATATTTTCTTTTCTGCTGTTTATAGGATATTTTCTTTTCTGCTGTTTATAGGATATTTTCTTTTATTCAACCGTACAGGTCGAATCTTTTTCTTCCTTTTCCTTCTCTTCCTCCGCCTTGTCGGCGGTAGCCTGGGCGCTGGTGCTCAGGTGAGGGTAGGAGATGCGAGTATGGTAAATCGCCTTGAGGCGCTCGATGAGCACTTGCTTGGCGAGGGCGATGTCGCGGAAGGTGATAGGGCACTCCTTGAAGAAACCATCCTTTACCTGACCATCGATGAGGTTGTTCACCAGGTTGCTGATGCTTTCCTCCGTATATTCCTTCAATGAGCGAGAGGCAGCCTCCACGGTATCTGCCATCATCAGGATGGCCTGCTCCCGGGTGAATGGATTCGGACCAGGGTATTGGAACATCGACTTGTCTACAATCTCGTTAGGATGGGCATTGCAATACTTCACATAGAAATACTTGGTGATGCCCGTGCCATGGTGGGTTAGGATGAAGTCCTTGATGATGCCCGGCAGACTGACTTTCTCCGCCATCTTCAAGCCTTCGGGCACATGGCTGATAATGATTTGCGCACTCTCCAGCTCGGTGAGTTGGTCGTGTGGGTTTACGCCAGCTTGGTTCTCGGTGAAGAACACAGGGTTGGTCATCTTGCCGATGTCGTGGTAGAGTGCTCCCGTACGTACCAAGAGGCTGTTGGCGCCGATGCTGTTGGCTATCTCTGCGGCTAGGTTACCTACGGTGATGCTGTGCTGGAAGGTACCAGGGGCAATCTCGCTCAGGTTGCGCAGCAGACCCTTGTTGGTGTTCGACAACTCGAAGAGGGTGACGTTGGAGGTGAAGCCGAAGGTCTTCTCGATGATGTACATCAGTGGGTAAGACAACAGTACGAAGATGCCATTTACTATAAAATAGGTGTACATGTTGCGGTCGATGTTGAACACCTGGTTGTCTTGCATCAACTGCAATGCCGAGTAGATGACGGCGCTTGCCACCGCCACCAATAAGGCGGTCATGAATATCTGTGAACGCTTGGACAACTCTCGAAGACTATAGATGGCAACGAGACCCGAGGCAAGCTGCACGATGATAAACTCGTACTGGTATTTCACAGCTGCCGCACAGATGAGCACCATCGTAACATGGGTGATGAATGCCGTGCGTGAGTCCATGAACACTCTGACGAATATCGCCGACATCGCAAACGGGATGATGTAGACACTGAAGAAATTGTGCTTCATCATCATCGACACGAAGATAGGGAAGAGGGTTATCATCGCATAGAGCATCGTGATGCTGCGTGGTTTCTCGAAGTAATCCTTGCGGAAGAGCGACAGATAGCAGGTGAACATCAAGACGAGGATAAACACGAAGAGCGACTGCCCTATGATGGTGGTGGTAATCTCGTCGTCGGTGGAACTACGCCGCTTCATCTCCTTGTCGAACGAGTTGAGCACCCGATAGGTGTAGTCGTTGATAACCTCACCTCGGTCGATGATCTTCTGTCCGCTCATCACCATTCCGCTGGCTAGCGGAATGCTGCTCAGCAAGTCGTTCTTCTCGGTCTCGCTTCTCTCCTTGTCGTAGATGAGGTTAGGCTCCACATAGTTGTTTATGTTGCACTTGGAGATGGCTGGTCGCTGGGCGGCTATTCGCTCGTCGAAGAAGATGCGTTCGTAGGCGGCTATCGTGGAGTAGAAGTTGCCCACGGGTACGCTCTTCACCGTCTTCCCCGTGATGATGCGTATCATACTGGTGGAGTCCTTGTAGATGCGATTGTACTCAGGCGTGTTGATGATACCCGTCTGGTAGATGTGGTGAAGCTGGTTGGCGATGAGCCTTACGTATTCCTTCGGAAGTCCGGGAATGCCTTGGCTGAAGTCATGGAGGAATCGGCTTACCTGCTCGTCTTCGATCCTCGTGTTGATGTCGTAGTAAGGCTGGAACTGACTGAGCAAAGAGTCCTGTTCGTGCTTGATGGCTTCGTCGGTCTTGTAGATAGGAAAGTCGAACTTGGCGATGACGGAACCATACATCCATGGCTTTCCCACATCGTATCTGTACTGTCTGCCCTCATTGCGAGGCAGAAACCATACGATGATGGCGACGGTCACAAGAATCAAGACGGTCTTTGTGGCAAAGTTGCGCCAGTAATGCTCTTTTGGATTATTGAAAATGCTCATGTTCGTTAACTAGTTTGTAACTTAAGTCGGGAGGGTGTTTTTTATGCCCACTTTCGCTAGATGTGAGCAAAAAACTCCCTTTTCATCCATTAATTCCCTTTTGCACTGCGAAAATACGAAAAAAAACTCTGATAATCGCAAAAAAATCTGTAAATTTGCAGAAAATTTAAAAAATAGCTATAAATAAGACATGGCAGACAGAAAAGTAAGAGTGCGTTTCGCCCCAAGTCCAACGGGTGCGTTGCACATTGGTGGTGTACGTACCGCCCTTTATAATTATTTGTTTGCTCGCCAGCATGGAGGCGAGCTTGTGTTCCGTATCGAGGATACAGATTCTCATCGTTTTGTTCCTGGTGCCGAGGAATATATCCTGGAGTCGTTTAAGTGGCTCGGCATCCAGTTTGACGAGGGTGTGAGCTTCGGTGGTGAGCACGGTCCTTATCGTCAGAGCGAGCGCAGAGACATCTATAAGAAATATGTACAGCAGCTCCTCGACAATGGCAAAGCTTACATCGCTTTCGATACTCCTGAGGAGTTGGAGGCTAAGCGTGCCGAAATCCAGAACTTCCAGTATGATGCACATACTCGCATGCAGATGCGCAACTCGCTCACTCTCTCCAAGGAGGAGGTTGACCAGCTCATCGCCGACGGCAAGCAGTATACCGTGCGCTTCAAGATTGAGCCAGGACAGGAAATCCACGTCAACGATATGATTCGTGGCGACGTGAAGGTGATGAGCGACATCTTGGACGACAAGGTGCTCTACAAGAGCGCCGACGAGCTTCCTACCTATCACTTGGCCAACATCGTGGACGACCACTTGATGGAAATCTCCCATGTGATTCGTGGTGAGGAGTGGTTGCCAAGTGCTCCATTGCACGTACTTCTCTATCAGGCATTCGGTTGGGAGGACACCATGCCTCGCTTTGCTCACCTTCCATTGCTCCTCAAGCCAGAGGGCAAGGGCAAGCTCTCCAAGCGTGATGGCGACCGTCTCGGTTTCCCTGTGTTCCCACTGGAGTGGCACGACCCTAAGACAGGCGAGGTTTCTTCGGGCTATCGTGAGAGCGGTTACTTCCCAGAGGCTGTAGTCAATTTCTTGGCACTCCTCGGCTGGAATCCAGGCACAGAGCAGGAAATCTTCTCTCTCGATGAGTTGGTGAAGGCATTCGACATCTCTCGTTGCTCCAAGGCTGGCGCCAAGTTCGACTTCAAGAAGGGCATCTGGTTCAACCACGAGTATATCCTCAAGAAAAGCGACGAGGAGATTGCCAATCTCTTTGCGCCTATCGTTGCCAACAACGGCGTGGAGGAGAGCTTCGACCGTGTGAAGCAAGTGGTACACATGATGAAGGACCGTGTGAACTTCGTCTATGAGTTGTGGCCATTGTGCTCATTCTTCTTTATCCCTCCTACGGAGTATGATGCCAAGACCGTGAAGAAGCGTTGGAAGGAATATTCTGCACAGCAGATGACCGAGCTCGCTGAGGTGTTGGAAGGCATCGACGACTTCTCTATCGAGGGTCAGGAGCCTATCGTGATGAAGTGGGTGGAGGACAAGGGCTATAAGCTCGGCGATGTGATGAATGCCTTCCGCTTGACGCTCGTAGGCGAGGGCAAGGGCCCAGGCATGTTCGACATCTCTGCCTTCCTCGGAAAGGAGGATACCTTGAAGCGCCTCCGCAAGGCGATAGAGGTCTTGGGATAAAGCTCCTTTGCTACAAAAGGCATTCGGATATAATCCCTTTTTTAAAGATATATTTGTATCCCTCGGAAGCATCCCTTCCGGGGGTACAAACTATATAAATAAGCAACTTAATCAATCAAACTGATGATTTACAATATCGTCATCTATTTCGTCCTCTGGGGCATTGCCATTGCGAGTCTTTTCAATGAGAAGGTGCGCAAGATGTGGCGAGGCGAGCGTGAGGCTTTTAAGATACTGAAGCAAAAGGTGGATCCTACGGCGAAGTACGTGTGGTTTCATGCGGCGTCGCTCGGCGAGTTTGAGCAGGGCAGACCTTTGATGGAGCGCATCCGCAAGGAGCATCCTCAGTACAAGATTTTGCTCACCTTCTATTCTCCTTCGGGTTATGAGGTGCGCAAGAACTATGAGGGAGCCGATATCATCTGCTACATGCCTGTGGACACTCGCTTGAATGCCATCCGATTCCTTCGCTTGGTGCGCCCTGTGATGGCTTTCTTCATCAAGTACGAGTTCTGGAGCAACTTCCTTCACATCTTGAAGCATCGTGGTGTGCCTACTTACAGCGTGAGCAGTATTTTTCGCAAAGACCAGGTGTTCTTCAAGTGGTATGGCAAGAGTTACGCCAATGTGCTGAGATGCTTCACCCGCTTCTTCGTGCAGAACGAGGAGAGCAAGCGATTGCTCGAAAGCATCGGTATCACGGATGTCGATGTGGTGGGAGACACTCGCTTCGATCGTGTGCTCCAAATCAAGGAGGCTGCCAAGCAGTTGCCTATCTGCGAGGCGTTCCGCAAGGGAAGTGCTTCTGCATCTGCTGAGATCTCTGCTCCTGCCTCTTCTGCCGAGGCTTTGCCAAAGGCAGGTTACAAGGTCTTTGTGGCAGGAAGCTCATGGCCTCCAGACGAGGAAATCTTCATCCGATTCTTCAATGAGCACAAGGACTGGCGCTTGCTGATAGCGCCGCACGTCATCGCCGAGGAACACTTGAAGCTCATCCTTTCCTTGATCAAGGACAAGAAGGTGGTGCGCTATACGCAGACTACTCCCGAGGAGGCGGCTGAGGCTGATGTCTTGATTATCGACTGCTTCGGTTTGTTGAGCAGCATGTACAACTATGGCGATGTAGCCTATGTGGGTGGCGGCTTTGGTGTTGGAATCCACAATACCTTGGAGGCGGCGGTATGGAACATGCCTGTCATCTTCGGCCCTAACAACAAGAAGTTTCAGGAGGCTCAGGGCTTGTTGAAGTCGGGCGGTGGATTCGAGATTCACAACTTCGAGGAGTTCGAGGGCTTGATGAGTTCGATGATGAACGATGAGGCTTTTCTGAGGTCTTCGGGCGAAAAAGCCGGAGCTTTCGTGGCAAGTCTTTCGGGCGCAACCGATAAGGTTCTTTCTAAAGTGCAACTTTAACAGATATTTCAAAGAGCTGTACCTTTGCAGAAGGTGAATTGTGATTACGGCTGCAAAGGTACAGCTTTTTTTTGAAACACCCGTATTTTGGGTATGCGGTTTTAGGCAAAATTCAACATACTTACGATTTATTTTTAGTTAAAAAAACTAACTCGCTCTAAATTGGACTTTGATTGAATATCAAGAAGTTGGGCGTTTGCCTACATAATATAGGTAACAATATGGAAACGAGCGGACTTCTGCTCGTTTCTGTATTTTGCAGTATGCAAAGAACGCCTTAATTTGGGGGCAAAGATACGATATTTTTCTAAATATCCCATAACTTGCAAGGAGAAATTTATGGAAATTAGAACTTTTTGAGTTAAATCAGATGCTTGCCTACAAAATCCTACTACCATATATACTTGACAGACTTGTCCGAATACCTATTGCCATGACATTTTGTTGCATACGGTTCTAACTTAGGCTTTCATGTTCTGTTGCAATACTGGCGTTTCTTTATCTATTTTGCACTCTGAATGTCTACAGTTATTTAATGGCAACATACATCCTAAGTATAGGGTTGAAGTTATGGCTTTTATATACGATTTAGCTAAACAAACTCCTGCAGGTACAAAAATGTAGAGAATTCCGATAAAACAGTGCAGACCGATAAGAAAAAATCACAAACTTTGCAATTTTTTTAAACAAAATATCTGTTTGTTAAGATTATTTTTGTAAATTTGCGCACATAAACATTGGTGGTAAAGCTTATTGGCAGACCACGTGACAATAGGACATCACGGTGTGAGCCTATCGCTCACTTCTATTCCGTATTAGTCCCTTACCTCTCTTCGGTCTCTCCCAAAGTGGCAGAGAAATACGTTTTGTTATTATCAAACACTCCTAAAATTGACAGCACATGAGAAAAATTTCCTCTTTGTTACTGTTAGGGTTCGCTCTTGGGACTTCCGCCCAAACGCCGGGAGGAGTCAACGGAAGCGAACTGTGGTTCAAGACAGTGCCTACGACCTCAGACCTGCAGGGTTAT
>ERZ808270.129-NODE-129-length-46434-cov-6.626318_pt1 | contig 46434 bp, 38 predicted proteins | sample MGYA00521082_ERZ808270 | MGnify/ENA primary metagenome ERZ808270 (study PRJEB31516, sample SAMN03275594) | gut metagenome | biome: mammalia-associated habitat; material: feces | host: Papio cynocephalus | place: Kenya | collected 2012-07-27 ... | reverse complement strand
TAGATTATTAGGCTACGCCTGTACCAGAAATTGCAGTTCTATGTTGAACTTGCGCTCGCATAAAGAAAACTCCTTGACTGTCGGTTTCATCGCCATGCTCTTTGCTTTTGTTAATTGTTTTATCGCTTTATTCGCTCCGCGTACAACTAACATTTGCTCGTCTTCCTCGTTAAATTTGCTTTCATCAAATTCATAGTCCATAGCTTGAGATGTACTTATATTCTTCTTGTATTGACATATGAATTATTATTGTTTAATCATTGTGTGATGGCAAAAGTTTTTCTATTGAAATGCCATTTACAAAGAAATGGCATTTGCTTTTCAAATTCGTTCTTTCTATAACCCATTCAAGACTGTCAAAATGTGAAAACGATTTCTCTATCCATAATACAGCATTTGAAATAGCCTCCTTCAAGTCCGCTCCTTTAAACTTTCGATTGCTAAAATATTCATAAGCATTCTTATCCAAATCATATCACTACTGTCCCGTTAAAGTGGACTAATCGCTCTTTGAATTAATTGAAATACAGTCTTTTGCAAGATATTTCAAGGGTGCGACGATTTGAATTTGTACTTTTGCAGTTATCTATAATACTGCACGATGAACAAAGACAAATACGTTTTCGCCCAATTGATAGAATTTCTCGACAATAACAAGTTTCGCCATTTGGTTGACAAGTATGATGGGAACCGCTATGTGAAGCATTTTACTTGTTGGAATCAATTGCTTGCTATGATGTTTGGTCAACTGAGTAATCGAGAGAGTTTGCGAGATCTGATTGTTGCTTTTGAAGCACATAGAGCAAAGCAATACCATCTTGGATTAGGACGTAAGCCTATTGCGAAAACGACATTTGCTTCTGCCAATCAGAATCGTGACTACCGTATCTTTGAAGACTTTGCTTTCTATATGATGGAGCAAGCCAGGAAGAAACGTGTGACGGATATCTTCAAATTGAAAGGCAATGTGTATGCTTTCGACTCAACGACCATTCCATTGTGTTTGTCGGTCTTCTGGTGGGCAAAGTTCCGCAAGAAGAAAGGAGGAGTAAAAGCACATGTGCTATATGACCTCTAATCCCAAGTTCCAACTTTCTTTCACATCTCTACAGCATCAGTTTACGACTCAAAGGTAATGAAGGAAATTCCCTATGAATCAGATTCTTACTATGTGTTTGACCGTGGATACAATGCATTCAAGGAACTTTTCAAAATACATCTGCATGAATCGTTCTTTGTTGTGCGAGCCAAGAAGAATTTGCAATACAAATGCTGTAAATGGAGGCGCAGGTTGCCAAAGAATATATTGACAGATGCTGAGATTGAATTCACTGAATACAATTCATACAGGAAATATCCGGAGAAACTCAGACTCGTCAAATTCTATGATGAAGAACAAGGTAGGGAGTTTTCCTTCCTGACAAATGCTTTTCATCTAACAGCTCCTGAAATAGCCAACCTTTACAAGAATAGATGGCAGATAGAACTGTTCTTCAAATGGCTAAAGCAGCACCTCAAGATCAAGAAGTTCTGGGGTACTACAGAGAATGCTGTGAGAATCCAAATCTCATCGGCAATTATAGCCTATTGCCTTGTTGCTATCGTACAACATGATTTGCAACTTAAGCGATCGACTTATGAGGTTCTTCAGATTCTAAGCATTTCTCTTATGGATAAGACACCACTCGTAGATCTCTTCGAAAGGACTGATTTCAATAGTGTCAAAGAACTCGATTGTCCCCTCTTTCCGGGGTTATTTGATTAATATTTTACTGGTCCCGATTTTAACGGGACACTAATGAAATCATATATGAATAAATTAAAACTGAAAGTATTCTTGTCACACATTTTTTTAGAATTTTTCTTGCAAATTTACATCTAACTTTTCGAATGAAGAAATAATTTAAATATATTCAGGAAATTTATGGTTCTTCACGAAAATATATCTCTCGTGCAAATTGAACAAGCAAATAGAAATATCAACAAATCATTGACTTCAACTCTCAATAACCTTGCAAATTTAATCAAACAGACCATATGTAGTTTATTGGAATTTGTACATCATTATGATATGATTGTTTGGTTATTGTTTCCCCTATAAGCACCATCCATTCTTTTTTCCATCCCACCAGTCTTAGCTAACATCAGGTGGCAAACCTCAGCCACAACTAACAATATCGGGGGCGAGGGCGCCACCTCTCCCAGTTATTCGGGCAATGGTTTGGCGTTTCAAGATATTTATGCTATCTTTACACATATGAAAGACTTTGCAGCAATTGATTTTGAGACAGCCAACCAATACCGCTCCAGCGTGTGCAGCGTTGGCGTTGTCATCGTGAGAGGCAGCGAGATTGTAGACCGCTTCTACAGTCTGATTTATCCGCGTCCCGACTTCTTCACCTTTTTCACCACACGAGTGCATGGACTGACCATGACCGATGTGGAAGACGCACCGGCGTTTCCCGATGTGTGGCAAGAGATTGCGCCACGCATTGAGGGTCTGCCGCTTGTGGCACACAACAGTCCGTTCGACGAGGGATGCCTGAAGGCTGCGTTCCGGGAATACGACATGGACTATCCCGACTACCAGTTCTTCTGCACCTGCCGCGCCGCACGCACCAAACTGCGTGGCATTCTGCCCGACAACCAACTGCAAACCGTTGCCGCCTACTGCGGCTACGATCTCAGCCTGCACCACCATGCGCTTGCCGACGCCGAGGCTGCGGCAGCGATTGCAATGAAATTGCTATGACACTCAGATAACTGGGAGAGGGGACGCACTCGCCCCCCGACACTAACACGACATTATCACTACAAGAGCAACTGCTTATTGCTATTTCCTGTTTTTTTGTTTCTTTTAGGATAGACAGGCTCGACTTGAAACAATCAGCTCATCCGCATTGAGGAGCAGCTCGGCACACAGGCCGTGTATGGATATAAGAGACTGAAGTAACGAATAATTGGGAGAGGGGGCGCACTCACCCCAAAACTTATTTATCATATCGGGAGCGAGGGCGCCCCCTCTCCCAGTTATATTTGGAAACGTTTGCAGAATTTGGAAACGTTCCCGCAAACGTTTCCAAAAAAAATAGCTTTTTTCCTATTTGCCGCAAGCTGCAATCTCTATAAATTTGCAACCGTAAAAACAATAAGATAGACATACTCCCCCAAACCACCCAACTAAAGCCAAAATGAAAACGACAAGCAAAAATCACACTAACACGCTATGCCACAGACTCGCACTATCAGCAGCCTCAACACTCCTCGGTCTTGCGGCATCAGCACAAATTCACCTCACGGCTGACTTGCAGAACAACCACTTGTGGCGCGGCATGGAAGTGGCTGACGGCTGCGTGCTGCTGACCGACCTCGGCTACACTTTCCTTGACGGACACGCAACGCTCGGATTGTGGGGCGGCACCAACACCGAAGGTTCATACAAGGAGTTCAACCACTATGTGACCATACGCGGTGGAGGTTTCGAGTTCTGCGCAATGGACACCTACAACTTCTCACCTGGCGCTACCTACAACAACCGCCAGTACTTCAACTACTCGGCTCACGAAACGGGACGCTTCCTCAACTGCACACTCAACTACCGTTTCCAAGAGCCACGGTTCCCGTTGTTGCTCAGTTGGTCGACCATCATGTTCGGCCGCGACCGCTCGGCAGACAATACCAATCAGAAATACTCCACCTTCGTCTATGCCGAATATCCCATATACCACAAGGACAAATGGACTGTGGACGCAGGTGTCGGCGCGGCGTTTGCCCTGAACAAGGCAGGCGAGAAACAGAACTTCTACGGCAACACTTCGGGCATCGTACACGCACAGTTGAAAGTGAGCCACAACCTAAAAATCGGCTCATACACAATTCCCGTGCACGCCATGGCACTATGGAACCCGCAGTCGCAGAAAGCCTACTTCCAAATCGGAGCACAGATAATACACCTATAAGAATACAAAGACATAGACATTAAGTACATCAAGGACTTTAGCTCGGTGTATATAGCATACATAAGGATTTTCGAGGACCAACCACTACCTATTTATTGCTATTTCCAGGCATAGCTAAAATACCTATTTTTGGCGATGCCTGGAATTTTTCATTATAAGAAGATTTGCATAATTTTGCCGCCAGAAAACAGATAAATTATTAAATGTAAAGACAAACGAAATTATGGTAATCGAACAAATTCATGCTCGCGAGATTCTTGACTCGCGCGGCAACCCTACAGTAGAGGTTGAGGTGACAACAGACAATGGCGTAATGGGACGTGCAGCCGTTCCGTCGGGTGCGTCGACAGGCGAGAACGAGGCTCTTGAGCTTCGCGACGGCGACAAGCAGCGCTACGGCGGCAAGGGCGTGCTCAAGGCTGTTGAGAACGTGAACACAAAGATTGCGCCTGCCTTGAAAGGTATGTCGGTACTTGAGCAGCGTGCCATCGACGAGGCTATGCTCAAGCTTGACGGAACTCCCACAAAGTCGGTACTCGGTGCCAACGCCATTCTCGGCGTATCGCTCGCTGTGGCTCAGACAGCTGCCAAATGTCTCGGCTTGCCGCTCTACCGCTACATCGGTGGTACCAACACTTATGTATTGCCAGTACCTATGATGAACATCATCAACGGCGGTGCACACTCCGATGCTCCTATCGCATTCCAGGAGTTCATGATTCGCCCGGTTGGTGCTCCTTCGGAGAAGGAGGCTGTGCGTATGGGTGCTGAGGTGTTCCACGCTCTTGCCAAGTTGCTCAAGAAGCGCGGTCTGTCGACAGCCGTAGGCGACGAGGGCGGTTTCGCTCCTGCACTCGACGGTATTGAGGACGCCTTGGAATCAATCTGCCAGGCCATCCGCGACGCCGGCTACGAGCCGGGCAAGGACGTGAAAATCGCTATGGACTGCGCTGCCAGCGAGTTCGCAACATGCGAGAACGGCGAGTGGTTCTACGACTACAGCAAGCTGAAGAGTGGTATGCCGAAGGATCCTAACGGCAAGAAACTCACTGCCGACGAGCAGATAAAGTATCTTGAGGAGCTTATCACCAAGTATCCTATCGACTCTATCGAGGACGGACTCGACGAGAACGACTGGGACAATTGGGTGAAGCTGACCGCTGCCATCGGAGACCGTTGCCAGCTCGTAGGCGACGACCTCTTCGTGACCAACGTGAAGTTCCTTGAGAAGGGCATCAAGATGGGTGCCGCCAACTCTATACTTATCAAGGTGAACCAGATAGGCTCTCTCACCGAGACTCTCGACGCTATCGAGATGGCCCACCGCCACGGCTACACCACCGTGACCTCTCACCGCTCTGGCGAGACAGAGGACACGACCATTGCCGACATCGCCGTCGCCACCAACTCTGGCCAGATTAAGACTGGCTCTCTGAGCCGCACCGACCGCATGGCGAAGTACAACCAGCTCATCCGCATTGAGGAGCAGCTCGGCGCACAGGCCGTGTATGGATACAAGAGACTGAAGTAAAGAATAACTGGGAGAGGGGGCGCCCTCGCCCCGACCATGTAGCTTTTTATATCAATGGAGAGGGGACTCCCTCGCCCCGACCTATTAAACGTATCGTGGCGAGGGTGTCCCCTCTACCAGTTATTTATATTTTCGCAACAATGGTTGTACAGCCAAGCACGTAGCAGCTATGAAAACCAACATAATCTTGAAGAACACCGTTAACATACTCACCCCGCTGTACACCAGTGAAATACAAAACATTGTGACTTCTATGGTGAACACATATGCCCAACGCACGACTATCCACACCTGGCGCATATTTCTTATCCGCACATTCACGTGTATCATGTCCATAGGCCGGTAAGCGGCAATCATATAGTAAACAGCAAGCCCCGAGTTGACACCTCCAAGCAGCTGCAGCCAATAAGCTTCAACTCCTCACTGCCAAGACTATTCACCATCCGGCTTATCATTTTTCCTATCATAATCATCGTCTTTACGTTTACGTTTTTTCGGCATCCTCCCGTTCTTGCGCAGAGCCTCGGCAATGATCCACTGAAGTTGCCCGTTTATGCTGCGGAACTCGTCGGCAGCCCACGCCTCAATGACATCCATAGTGTCGGCATCCACGCGAAGAACGAAACTCTTAGTGCCTGTCTCTCTCTTTGCCATATGCTTAGTGGTTTAACGTTCCGGCATTTACAACCGGCTGTGCCGAGTCGTCGCCGCAGAGCACGACGAGCAGGTTGCTCACCATTGCCGCTTTCTTATCGTCGTCGAGCTCAACGATCTCCTCGGAACTGAGTTTGTCGAGAGCCATCTTCACCATCGACACTGCACCCTCAACAATCTTCTCGCGGGCAGAGATAATGGCGTCGGCCTGCTGGCGGCGCAGCATCACTGCAGCTATCTCCGGCGCATAGGCAAGATAGTTGATGCGGGCCTCAACCACCTCTATGCCAGCCATGCTCAGCCGTTCGTCGAGCTTTGCCTCAAGCTGCTTGTTTATCTCGTCGGCATCGTCGCGCAGGGTGAGTTCCTTCACGTCCGACTCGTTGTTGTCGTAGGAATAGAGTCCAGCCACCTGTCGAAGGGCGGCGTCGCTCTGTGTCTTCACGAAATTCTCGAAGGCAAGCATCACGTTCGACACGCTTGTGCCAACCGGCAAGCCGTCCTGCTGCGTCGGACCGCTCTGCGCCATTGTCTGCGAGTCGATCTCGAACATTGCCTTGTAGGTGTCCTTCAGCTTCCACACAAGCACGAGTCCAATCATTATCGGGTTGCCCTGCTTGTCGTTCACCTTTATCGGCTCGGCATCGAGATTGCGCGCGCGGAGCGACAGCTTCTTGGTGTTGATGAACGGATTGACCCAAGAATAGCCAACCTTAGTGAAAGTGCCACGGTATTTTCCGAAGAACATCATCACACGTGCCTCACCCGGCTCAAGCATCACAAAACCAGCCCAAAAGAAGAATGTGACAACAAGCACAACGAAACCAATGCCTATCAAAGTGCCTGCCAAGACATCGAACTGGTCTTGGAATATACCCATTACAATCATTGCCACACCCACAACAGTAAGCAGCAGATTGACAAAAAGCATCATGAAACCGCTGATTGTCATTCCTTTAAATGCAAATTCCTTGTTCTCCATAATCATAAGTTTTAATAGTTGTTCAACAATTCGTTAGTGATATCATTATGGTATCGCAAAGATACGAGAAAAATTTGAAAATGGCAAAGAGTTTTGTATAGAAATTTAGCACTAAAAAATACAAAAAACAACCACTACGCCGCTGCCCATAAATCGACAGAAATGTAGTGGTTGTATTATACAAAAAAGCAAGCGGCGCTTATTCAGCAAACTCGCGTTCCATTATTTCCAGACACATGCGTGTATTATGATAAGGACACTTCCAGAAACCGGCCTTGTCGTCAGTGAGATTGACAGTACCGTCCTCGTTTATCGACCAGTACCACTCGCCGTCGGCTTTGTCCACAAGATGCGTCTTGATGTAGTCCCAGCAATTCTCGGCTATCGCAAGATTCTCCTTATTGCCGAAGTATTGCCACAGATTCACATGGCCAATGACATTCTCACACTGCACCCACCACTGAAGCGAGCTATCGGTCTTGCCAGTGTCCATCCAACGCTCGCATATCATCGAGCCGTCGGGCAGCAGTCCCTCGTCGGCAGCCTGGGCTATATCCTTCACTATAGGCTCAATCCATGCAAGCACGTCATTGTCGCCGAGCACGAGAGCCGTCTCATGCAGAAGCCACGAAGCCTCGATGTCGTGGCCGAAGCTCTGGATGTTGCGTCGGCCCTGCCACTCGTCGTTGAAGAAGAGGTCGAGATGATTGGTCTGCTTGTTGAGCAGGCGGTCGGTGAAGATGTGCAGAAGATTGACCAGACGCTCCTTGAGTTCTGCCGACGGAGCCACGCGGTAGAGATTGGTGTAAGGCTCGATGATGTGGAGGTGAGTATTCATCGTGCGCGAACCATTCTCGTCCTTGTCGGAGAGTCGCATGTCGGCAATAGGTTGCCAGTCGCGCGTGAGAGCCTCGATGTAGCCGTTGTTCTTGGAGTCGAAGGCATGAGCCTCGATACTCTCATATAAAGCGAGGGCACCATCGAGAGCCTCCTTGTCGCCCGTGGCGCGGGCAAACTCAGACATGCCGTAAATAGTGAAACCTATGGCATACGACTGCTTCTTCGTGTCCTTCGGTGTGCCGTCGGCATTAAGGCTCCAGTACACGCCGCCATACTCATGGTCGACGAAGTGGTTGAGGATGTAGTCCTTGGCACGCTCTGCTGCAGCAAGATATTCCTTGTCGCCCAGCACGCGATAGGCAGCCGAGAAAGCCCAAAGTATTCGGGCATTGAGTATGGCACCCTTCTCTGCGTCAGCCACAAGACGGCCGTTGCCGTCGATACGTCCGTAAAAACCTCCACGCTCGCGGTCGACCATGCGGTCGAGCCAGAAACGCAGAATATTGTCGGTGAGACACTCGCGCATCTCCTGTTTCATTGTTTTCATAATCATTTTATTTACTGGGAGGTGTCGAGCAGGAACTCGACACCCCCGTTTATTTATTTGTTCTGCGCTCCTCAAGCGACGTTGTTATTTCCTTCATTCTGTCCTCCGAAAGCGGATAGAACATGATGAACACGAAAGACAACAAAGCTCCGGCAGCCGGCAATATGCTGAGGAACATTTTTATGCCGTTGATGGTCTCAGGAGTCTGCGTGCCGTTGGCAACGAAACCGAACGCCGAGAGGAGTATTCCTGTGAGGGCTGTGCCTATAGCCCATCCGAACTTCTGGCTCATCGACGATGAGGAGAAGATGAGTCCGGTGGCGCGGTTGCCGGTCTTCAGTTCGCTGTAGTCGGCACAGTCGGCATACATGCTCCACAGCAGAGGGAACACGCTGCCGGCACAAATCGAGATGAGAACCTGGAAGACGAAGATGGCAACAAGCTGCGACTTATCAAAGAAATAGAACACCACCGACAGTAAGGTTGCCACGAGCATGGCCGACATGAAGGTGCGGCGCTTGCCGAAACGATTGCTCACTGGAGCTGCGAGCAACACACCCACTATGTTTGCCGCCTGTCCGACGGCAAGATACAAGCCACTCAAGACAAACGGGATGCCAAGAAACGTGATGTCGCCAAAAGCCGTCTCGTCTACGAAATACTTGAAATAGTAGACTGTGGCTCCGTCGCGTATGGAGTTGAACACGAGCGAGGCAATGCCCGCACCGAGCAATATCCACCATGGACGGTTGTGGAGAAGGTCGCGTATGTCGTTCTTCAGCGGTGTCTTCTCCTCCTTCATTGGGCGCACACGCTCTTTTGTGAGCGCGAAGCAGGCGAAGAACAGCACACCACACATCACAGCCACCACAACAACAGTCATAAACCATCCGAACTGCGGCGCTGTCATCCACCCAACCATAATGTCGGCAGAGCGGTCACCACCAAAATACTTCACCATCGGCGAGAACAGCAACAGTGCGATGAACGAGCCAATGTATGCGAACGTCATGCGGTAGGTTGCAAGTGTGTTGCGTTCGGCAGGATTGGGGCTCATCACGCCGAGCAGCGACGCGTATGGCACGTTGATGGCACTGTAGACCATCATCATAAGAGTGTATGTGACATAAGCATAGACGAGTTTCATTGTGCCGCCAAACGGTGGGGTCAGAAACGTGAGTATGCCTATGAGTGCGAAAGGTATGGCAAGATAGAGCAGATAGGGGCGGAACTTGCCCCAACGCGTCTCGGTGCGGTCGGCAATGATTCCGACAACAGGATCGAACACCGAGTCCCACACACGGGTCACGGCGAACATAACACCGACAGCGGCTGCTGACAGACCGAAGATGTCGGTGTAGAATATCATTAGGTAGGCTCCGAATATCTTCCAAAACATCGACGATGACATGTCGCCGAATCCGTAGCCTACATTTTCCTTGAGTTTGAGCATCGTTATTAGTTTCTTTTATTATTAGGTCGTATGGGAATATTGCTTATTGAAAGCAACTCATCCGTGACGGAGGTTGGATGCCTCCGCCACGGATTTATTCTACTTGCCGAGGGTGTTGCGGTTCTTCTCTATGAGTCGCTTTATAGTCACCACACTTGCCGAAGTGGTGAAGCCGTCCTCGGGAGTGTTCATGCAGTAGTCCACGAGTTTGTCGACAGTTGATACAGCCACGTGCATACGTGTGTCGGAGCTTGCGTAGTAGATTAGCACGCGTCCGTCCTCGTCTTCAATCCATCCGTTGGCAAACGCCACGTTCATCACGTCGCCAACATACTCCTCGCCCTCAGGCACGAGGAAGTAGCCGCCAGGCTGAGCGATGACCTTTGTGGGGTCTTCGAGCGATGTCATGTACATGTAGAGCACGTAGCGCAGACCCGAAGCGCAGCCGCGCACGCCGTGAGCCAGGTGCAACCAACCCTTAGGAGTCTTGATTGGGTGAGGTCCCTCGCCGTTCTTCACCTCCATGATGGTGTGGTAGTGGCGGGCGTTGATGATTTTTTCCTCTTTCACCTCGGCGTGAGTCATGTCGTCTACCAATGCCCAGCCAATGCCGCCACAAGAACCGGCATCGATGAAGCCGTCCTGCGGACGAGTGTAGAGGGCATACTTGCCGTCGACAAACTCGGGATGCAAAACCACGTTACGCTGCTGGCACTTGGTCTTCAGATCGGGCAGACGCTCCCATGTCTTGAGGTCGTGGGTGCGGGCGATGGCTGCTGTGGCAGTGGCTGCCGAGAGGTCGCCGGGCTGTGAGTCGTCGTGGCGCTCAGCACAGAAAATGCCGTAAATCCAGCCATCCTCATGCTGAGTGAGTCGCATGTCGTAGATGTTGGTTGCAGGAATCACGTCGTCGGGCATGGTGATAGGCTCCGGCCAGAAGCGGAAGTTGTCGATACCGTTGGGGCTTTCTGCCACAGCGAAGAAGCTCTTGCGGTCGGCACCCTCAACGCGCACAACGAGCAGATACTTGCCGTTGAGCTTTATGGCACCCGAGTTGAGCGTAGCGTTCATCATGATGCGCTGCATCAGATAAGGGTTGTCGTTCTCGTTGAAGTCGTAGCGCCACTCCAGGGGAGTGTGCTCGGCGGTGAGGATCGGATATTTATACTTGATGTATATACCGTTACCCCACTGCTTCGGGGTGTTCTTGCGTGTGAGAAGCTCTTCATGGTGTGCGCGGAGAGCCTCAACTCTTTTTGCGAAATCTGTCATTTTTATGTTAAATTGTTAATTAATATCTGTGTTTACTTGTTTATATCCTTAACAAACAACGTCTTCTCGTCGTCATAGAACCGTTTGAAGTCCTGCTCCGACGGTTTTCCCGGAGCCGCGATGTAGTTCTCTGTAGGCTGGTCCCAGGCGTTGCGCCAAAGGAGCACGTAGCAGATGGGGTACTCCTTGAGCACGGGCAGAAGAGTCTGCGTGAACCATGTTGTGTCGGGCACATTGTTGTAGCCTGTCTCGGTGAGGGCGATGAGTTTCTTGCGCTTCTCCCCTACCGCCTTCACTACGTCGAGTTCCGAGCGCAGCCAACCCTGATACTCCTCGTTCTTTGGCTCGCGCTGGTAGATGTCGATACCGAGCAAGTCGACAACATCGTCGCCGGGATAATATTTCTCGTAGTGCTCGACGGTCTCTTTCTGGTCGGCAAGATTTGGCGAGTAAGCCCACACGATGTTGGTGCATCCGCGCTTCATCATATAATGATATGTATAGCGGTAGAGTTTCTTGTATTGCTCGGCAGAGCAGTTGCCCTCGCCCCACCAGAACCACGAGCCACTCATCTCGTGCCACGGACGGAAAATCACGGGCACCTTCTCGCCCTTGGCAGTCTTCAGCGAGTTGATGAAGTTTACTGCCATTGTAAGCCATGAGTTGAACTTCTTGTTGAGTTCGCCGCCAGGCAGTATCTTTGTCACGGCATCGCCCGAGGGATCCCATGCGTTCTTGCCTGTCGCGGGGTTGTTGGGATGCCAGCTTATGGTGACGATGCCGCCACGCTCATGCTGCTTCACGATTTCGCGGCGCATACGGTCGAACGGCACCCCGTCGAGGTTCTTGTCCTTACCGAGTTCAAGGTCGCCGAGGTCGAATCCCATCACTGCGGGATAGTCGCCGCACACCTCCTTCACGTCGGAACGTCCCTCTTCCCATTTCCATGAGCAGCCATACATCGGGTCGTCCTGATGACCAATCATCACACCCTGCTTCTGTATGGCGGCAAGACGGTTTATAAGTTTAATGGCTGGTTGTCGCGATGCAGCCACTGATGAAGTGGCGATTGCGAGAGCCGCTAATGTTGTTGCAATTTTATTCATATTGTTATTTCTTTATATTGCTGCGGAGGCCGAAAACCTCCGCCACACTTGTTGCTTCACTTCAAACTTCGCCTTCTACATCCGTTTGAGGTTTGTTTGTTATATTCCTATTGTGCTTTTGTTGGCTTTTCACGGCCGTGGTGAGTACTTATCACGGCCGATGTAAGTGTTTATCACGGCCGTGGTGGGTGCTTATCACGGTCGGGATGAGCCAACTTTAGGATCCTTTTGACACAACTGTCATACTTCAATCGCCAATCATTTCAGTCCCATTTGCCGAAGCAGCCATGCCTCCCACTCGTCCCATTGCTCCTGTACCCAGAAGTGTGCAGTAATCTGATAGGGATGCAACTCTTTCGGGGCAGTGACAATATTGTATGTGGCATAAGCTGTTGTCGGCGGCACCACATCGTCGTTATATCCGAACGAGAACCATCCAGGGCAGGTGATGCGGCGTGCAAAGTTCACTCCATCGTAGTAGCGCGATGTCTCCACCTTCTTCGGGTCGATGTGTTTCGGGTCCCAGTAGAAGTAGTGGGGCCAGCCGCAAGCCACGCCCTTGAGCGATGCCGTGTGGTCGCACATGGCGGCATGCACGGCTCCATAGAAGGTGACACGCTTGTCGAGAGCGGCGCATACAAGCGAGAGCATACCGCCCTGCGAAGAACCTGTGACGCCGAGCGACTTTCCGTTCCACTCTGGGAGCGACGCGAGATAGTCGATTGAGCGCACGGCACCGACAAACACGCGGCGGTAATAACACTCTTCGCGGTTGTTCATGTTGTAGTCCCAGTAGTTGTTAAGACATCCGTTGAACATATCGTCGTAAACCGACTGCGGCATTGTCACCGGCACTCCGTGTATGCCAATCTCCAAGGTTATCGCGCCCTGTTCGGCTGTCCACACATCGCCTTGATATGGTCTTACGCCTGCGCCAGGCACACGCAGCAATGCCGGATACTTGCCCGGCTTCACCGGCACACAGAGTATGCCGTATGTGCGACTGCCATGACGTATGTTCTGAAAGCTCACCTCGTAGACATTAACCTTCTCCGTGCAACGCTCCGGAAGCAGACGGCGCTTTGCCTCGAGTGGTGTCTTGCGTGCATCGGCAAGGGTTTTCTGCCAGAATTCGTCGAAATCGTCAGGATTTACGGTTGTTGGCTGGAGTTTCTCTGGCGAGAAAGCAGCCGTGCATGTTCCCACATAGTCCTTTCCGTTTATGTGTGCCGTAACCTTAAGACGATAGAAACCGGGCTGCTTCATAGAACCGCTCCACTTCATCGTGCCGTCCTTCAGAACCACCTTGCTTTTCTTCACCGTGGGATACATCTCCGGACCAGCTTCAAAGTCAACCTCAGCATTATCTATAGTAGTACCCGAGCGAAGCACGGCAACCTTAAACTCTGCCGTCTCGCCGACTTTATAATTCCATTCCTTATGGTTTGGCGTCACAGCAACATTGATGCTGCTCCACCCATTTTGCGCATTGATGTTCAGCATTGTGCATAATACAACGCACATAAGCAAAACGCTTCTTTTAAAAAAAGTATGCTTCATCTCACTTGTTCTTTTTAGTTAATAAATGGTTTAAATATTATTTTATTGAACGTTTACATCATTGCATACAGCGAACCGAGTTGACTGATTTGTTTGCAAAGTTATATCAAATTTGCAATTTACACTAATACTATTTTGCCTATATATTGCACTTAAACGGCAAAAAACGCATAGATGTCGCAATGACGCCAGGTCTTTCTTTTACCTTATAATATAAGGAGTTACATAGCAAACAATCTTTACGCCAACAAATTAAAAGATGTAACATTGTGTCAGTTGTTGAAAATAAAGTGTTAGTGATATTATAATAAATGTCATAACTTTGCAGCGTTGATTACTAACTTAACCATTTAAGATATATGAACATACGTTATCTCATGTTACTCGCAACAATGTTGCCGTTGGCGAGTGCATCATGCTCAGGCGAGGCAGGAAGCCAAAATGACATAACCGCTACTCCCGGCACTGCCCCCGTCAGCGACACACACGCGCTCGCCAACCCGAACGCTACGTCTGAAACAAAGCGACTCTACAAAGCTCTTTGGTCACAATATGGCAAGAAGACAATCTCCGGCACTGTGGCAAGTGTAGACTGGAACACGAAAGAGGCAGACATTGTGAAGAGTTGGACAGGAAAATATCCCGCCATCAACGTGTTTGATTTCATCAACATCCATGCCTCAAAGGACGTAAACAGCAAAGGATGGCTCAACTACAGCGACGACACTCCAGTGCGCGAGTGGGCAAAGGCAGGCGGCATCGTCGGATGTATGTGGCATTGGCAGATGCCAGCCAACAACGGCACCGACTACACCTGCTCACCAGGCACGGCACCGGGAGAAACATCGTTCGACCCCGACTGCATAAGCGATCCGTCATCTGCCGGCTACAAACTGATTGTAAAAGGCATCGACCAAGTGGCTGGCTATCTGAAACAGATGCAGAAGCGAGGCATACCCGTCCTGTGGCGACCGCTGCACGAGGCATCGGGCAACACCTACGAGTTCGAGGGCGGCAAGGCCTGGTTCTGGTGGGGAGCCAAGGGAGCAGAGAGCTACAAGAGATTATGGCGTTTCATGTATGACAGACTCGTCAATTACCACAAGCTCAACAATCTTATATGGATTTGGAACTCGCAGATGGGCGACCACGACTGGTATCCTGGCGACGATGTGGTTGACGTCGTAGGACGCGACAGCTACTACGCTCTTCAGTATCCGCTGATGAAAGAGTTCAAACAACTGCAGAAGGAATATCCTGGAAAACTCATCACACTCGCCGAGTGTGGTAACGGCGACGAGGTACACATGTCGAAATGGAGCGAGATATGGCAGGAAGGCTCACGGTGGAGCTGGTTTATGACGTGGTATGACTACGACTACGACAACGGAAACTCCGACACTCACAAGTTTGCCGACCGCACATGGTGGAACGAGGCTTTCGCATCGGGAACGGTGCTCGACCGCGACCAGATGAAAGCCATTATAGAAAACACTAAATAAAGAGAGTCGGCAACGACATCAATCCTGCAGCGTTCGTTCTGAAAACCAAGAATAACAAAAACTTAAAAAACATGAGCATCAAATCATTTATAACGAGCATGTTGTGCCTCATCACATTGTTCTGTGGCACAGCCAACGCTACAGAGCGCGTTGTACTCGTCGGGCCAAAGACCATCGGTCCGGGATGGAAGGATAAGATTGTGCTTGAGCCACGGCTGTTTGCCAATGCCAATGCGGGCGACGTGCTTACGGTCTATACCGACGGATACAAAAGGTCGTCGCAAGCCACTTTCCAAAATCCAGGAAACTGGCAGGCGATAGCCGAACAGTACAAATATTTCGGCGTCGACGGACCGTTCCGCATGACAATATCGGCTGAAATGCTGCCCACACTGAAAAGCGCGGGACTCTGCATTAGCGGCAAGGACTACCGCATTCTCTACGCAACACTCACCGATGCTGCCGACTACAAGGAGACTATTGTATGGAGCGGACCTGCCACGCGCATGGACTCCAACTGGGGAGGATGCGCCGAGATAAAGGGCAAGGCTCTGGCATCACTGAAAGTGGGCGACGCACTGAAACTGCACGTCAGCAAGACGAAGCCGGGATCGGCCGTGAAACTGATGGACCTCACGTGGAACCCAATAAGCCAAGCCGTAGACGGCGCGCCAATCGGTGGCGACTCGTTCGTATACTACATCGACGACCAGGCCCCGCTCATCAAGATACAGCTTGCTGGCGGCGGCGACAACGTGGCTCTGCGCATAGGCGGCAAGGACTACCAGCTCGACCAGATTGGCATCGTGTCGTTCACGGGCGAACGCTCTGATGACACTTCCAACGCACAGCACGCACCAAAGGAATACAAGCTGCAACCGGGCGAACTGTTTCATGGCGAGCAGGCTTTCCCCAACGACTGGAGCGGCAACCTGCGCATTACGGCAGAACCATTCCAGCATGCGACCGAGAACGACGTGCTTGTCATAAGCTACAAGCTGCTGCCCAAAGAGGAAGGCGTCACTCCACAAATGTCTATACGCGAGAACCACGGCAAGTGGCTCGACATATCGGGAGCAACAGAACCGCAATGGCAGACACTCGACGGAAGCGACTATGTGTTCACCTTTGACGCCACATCACTCGACAAAGCCAAGACATCGGGCATGGTCATAACAGGCAGAGGATTCACACTCACACGCATAGAACTGATGAAAGTGGAATAACCAAAAATCATAATAACAAACAACAAAATGGCACGAAGATTTTTCTTACATGTTATACTATTGCTGGCATGCATTAGTATCAACGCGCAGACAATTATTAAAGGAAAAGTGCTTGATGGCAGTATGAACAACGAGCCTATGATAGGCGCGAGTGTACAGGTGCCAGGCACAAGCGTGGGAGGTGTCACCGACATTGATGGTAACTTCTCCTTCACACTTCCGCAAGGCAAGTCGATTGTCAAGGTGTCGATGATCGGCTACAAGACCCAAGTGATTAATGTGAAAGGCAAGAACTACATTGAGGTGACGCTCAAGGAGGACGCCGAGACTATGGACGAGGTTGTTGTCATCGGCTACGGCACGATGAAGAAGCGCGACCTCACCGGCTCAATGACTCAGATAAAGAGCGATGAACTCATGAAAGGCGGAACAACTGATGTTGCTCACGGCTTGCAGGGCAAGATTGCCGGAGTGAACATTTCGCAGAACGATGGCTCACCTGGTGCAGGCGTGAGCATCACGGTACGTGGTGCCAACTCGTTCACCACATCGTCACAGCCTCTGTATATCGTCGACGGAGTGCCCTACGGCACCGACCCTAACGGCGCACCGAAGAGTGGCGCCAACGACGGCAACAACCAGACCACATCGCCTCTGTCGATGATCAACCCTAACGACATCGAGAAAATTGAGGTGCTGAAGGATGCTTCGGCAACAGCCATCTACGGTTCGCGTGGCGCCAACGGCGTTGTGATTATCACGACTAAGCGCGGACAGAAGGGCGACGGCAAGCCAAAGGTGGATTTCAATGCCAAATGGAGCGTGTCGAACATCGCCAAGCGCGTGAAAGTGCTCGACGCACGCACCTACGCTCTCTACCAGAACGAGGCTGCCGCCAACAGCCGCTACTATGAGGGAGGCACACAGAAAGACCCCTACTCCGGCGAATGGGAATATCCCTACGTAGGCAACGGCTATGTATACAGCAAGGGCACTTACAACCCCTCGCCCGACGACTTCCTCAACCCGGGCTTGCGACAGGACGAATACGGAAATGTTGACGAGGTGGCTGCCGCTGACTGGCAGGACGAAATCTACCGCACCGGATGGCAGCAGGACTACAGCCTCAGCGTGAGCGGCGGCAGCGACAAGGGATGGTACAACTTCTCGGGCAACTACACCACTCAGGACGGCATCATACGCAACACCGGATTCGACCGCTACGGCGTGTCAATAAACATCGGACGCCACATCAACAAATATCTCGAGATTGGCACAAGCTCGTTCTTCACCAACACTGTGACTAACTTCCAGCGCACCAACTCCGAGAACACCGGCATCATACGCTCGGCTCTCATTTTCCCGTCGACATACGGTGTACACACTTCAACCGAGCAGCTCGACGAACTCAACTGGCTCGCAGCAAACCCATACAACTATGTGCATGGCGCGAAGGATGAACTGAAGCAGATTTCATGGTTCTCAAGCTCATATCTCGAGGCTAAGTTCACATCTTGGCTCAAATTCCGCCAGAACCTCGGTCTCGGCTACAACGACGGACACCGCGGCACCTACTACGACCGCCACACTCAGGAGGGTAAGTCTCCCTACAACGGAAAGGGCGGCAAGGCATCGAATATATGGAAGAGCATGACTGCCGAGAGCATCCTCACATTCGACAAGACATGGGGCATACACGCAGTGAACGCTGTTGCCGGCATGACATTCGAGAAGGGTATCGGCGAGTCGGAGTCGATGACTGCCACCAACTTCCCTACCGACATGACCAAGGATGCCGACATGTCGCTGGCGCTTGACCGTCCGGTGATAAGCTCAAGCAAAACGGAGCAGACTCTTGAGTCGTTCCTCGCACGTATCAACTACACTCTCGCCGGCAAGTATATGTTCACCGGTAGCGTGCGTACCGACGGTAGCTCGTCGTTCGCAAAGAACCACAAGTGGGCAACATTCCTCTCCGGAGCTTTCGCTTGGCGCGCCTCTGACGAGACATTCATCAAGAACCTCAACATATTCAGCAACCTCAAGTTCCGCCTGAGCTATGGCGAAACCGGTAACCAAGGCATCGGCGCCTATCGCACACTGACTCTGCTCAACGCCGCCAACTATCCCTACAACGGCACATTGCAAAGCGGCTACTCGCTCATCGACTGGCGCGGACCGACAAACCCCGACCTCAAGTGGGAGACCACGGCACAGTTCAACGCCGGCATCGACTTCGGATTCTTCAACAATCGCCTGCAGTTCACCGTCGACTACTACTACAAGAAGACACGCGACCTGCTGCAGAACGTGACCATACCGGCAAGCTCCGGCTTCGGACAGATGATAATCAACTCGGGCAATGTCACCAACGAGGGTCTTGAGTTCACTCTCAACTATGCCGTGCTGACCAAGACTCCTGTGAAATGGAACATCTCTGCCAACCTCGCCATGAACCGCAACCGCATCGGCGGACTCGACGGCGACCAGTACGCCACTGCACTCTGGAGCAAGGCCGACCAGATGTACCTGCAGCGCAACGGCTGCCCAATCGGTACCATCTTCGGATATGTGGAGGACGGATTCTTCGACAACATCGCCGAGGTACGCTCCTTCAAGGAGTATGCCAACCTGTCCGACCGCGAGGCTCTCAAGCACGTGGGCGAGATCAAATACCGCGACCTCAACGGCGATGGTGTTATCACGGAGAAAGACCGCACTATCATCGGCAACACCAATCCCGACTTCACCTATGGTTTAACATCAAACCTCTCATGGAAGAACTTATCGCTCTCGTTCATGCTGCAGGGCAGCCAGGGCAACGACATCTTCAACTATAACCTGACGGACATTCAGATGTCGAATATCGGAAACATCACCGTCGATGCCTACAACTCACGCTGGACACCAGAGACCGCCGCTACTGCCAAATGGCCGAAGGCTACCGCAGGCTACACGCGTACATGGCTTATGAGCGACCGATTCATCGAGAACGGAAGCTACCTCAAGATGAAATACATCACACTCGGCTATGACTTTATGCACCCGACGAAGTTCATCGACAAGATAGGCATCACGTTCACAGCCAACAACCTCTTCACGATAACCAACTACAGCTGGTTCGACCCCGACGTGAACGCAGGTGGCAGCAACGCTGCATGTCCTGGTGTGGACAGCTATTCATACCCGAGCTCACGCAGCTTCGCGCTTGGACTGAACATCGTGTTCTAATAACCATTCAATTTGAATCAAAAAAGACATAAAAAATGAAAAAGAATATATTATCCGTCATCACGCTCGCAGCGGCTGCTCTATGCCTCACAAGCTGCGACAGCTGGATTGAGGAGAACCCCGACGGACAAATCACCGAGGAGAAAGTGGGCGACAGCGAGGATGCCGCCAAATCGTGGGTGACAGGTGTTTACAGCAAATGGATATACGATATGTTCTGCTGGGGCTACTTCCCGCGCGTCATCGAGATTGACGCCGACTACATATCAGGACCTGACTGGATGTTCAACAAGTTCGGAACGGGCAACTTCCAGGGCGAGAACGACGTGACCGACGCCCTTTGGAAGGGTTGCTACGGACTCATCGCCCGCGCCAACAAGGCTGAGAACCGTATAGAGGAGATGAAGAACATCACCGAAGCACAAAAGAACAACTTCATCGGAGAGGTGCGCTTCCAGAAGGCTCTTGCCTATTTCCTGCTCGTGCGCGCTTATGGAGAGGTTCCTATCCAATCGAACGACAGCAAATACGAGAATGTAAGCCAGCCGCGCCAGCCGGTTGACAAGGTGTACGAATACATAACATCGACACTGGAGTCGGCTGCCGGCATGATGTACAAGAACACCGACGCTGCTTGGCAGGCTGGACACGCGTCGGCAGGCTCGGCTGCCGGACTGCTCGCCAAGGTGTATGCCACAGAGGCTGCATCGGCAATGCCAGCCGGAACTGAGATTACCATACGTTCGGGCAAGACCTACAACGGGTCGGGCGACACACAGACCTACGCTCCGCTGCGCAGCATCACATTGCAGAAGCAGGCTGTGAGCGGCTACGAGGCTCTTGACGCAAAGGCTCTCTACACAAAGGCTGCACAGTGGGCAAAAGCCGTAATCGACGGCAACTACGGCTCATACGAACTGCTCGCCTACGACGATCTGTGGAAGCGCACGAGCGCAACGGCAAGCGAGTTCATGTTCTCCGTGGGCAGCGTGAGCGGCGATGCCACATATAAGAATGCTATCCACACACAGTATGCAGGCTACAAGACTGCCACTGGATCTGACTTTATACAGGAGGGAGGATGGATAGGATGCACCCGCCACTGGTATGACCTCTTCGACCACGATGACCTGCGCATCGTGAAGGGCGTGAAGCACCGCTGGCGCGCCTACACCCAGAAAGCGTCAAACTCAGGTTTCTACTATCCGAAGGACGAGGAGTACACCATCAAGGCAACGGGCTACAACCTCAATGGTGAGCATGTGGCTGAACCAAGTGGCATATATGCCGACGGTGTGAGCTACTACTACTCGATGGACTCGCAGTGCCTGGCTTTCACTACAAAATACGATGATGTGACAAACGACGCCATAAAGGATGCCGACTGCAACTGGCCTTTCCTGCGCTATGCCGACGTGCTGCTCATCTATGCCGAAGCAGAGAACGAGCTTGGCAACAGCGAGGAAGCAGTGAAGTATCTCAACGAAGTGCGCCATCGCTCCAACGCTCATGAGGCAACGCTTGAAGGCTCCGGAGCCCTTGACAGCAAGACAAAGCTCCGCTCTGCCATCATCGAGGAACGCGCCAAGGAGTTTGCCTGTGAGGGCGACCGCCGCTGGGATCTCATTCGCTGGGGTATATACCTCGACGCTATGAACGCTCTTGGAGGCAGCGACGACTCGGGAGTGAGCAAGGTGCGCCAGCAGCGTTGCTTGCTCTATCCTCTGCCGGCTTCGGAGATTAACACCAACAAATACATCACCAAGAACAATCCCGGGTGGAACTAACACCCGGCAGAAAATAATCATTCAGCTATGAACCATAACATTTTTTCAATAAGAACCGTTGCTTCGCTTTTTGTGGCAGCAACGCTCTCCATGGGGTTGGCTTCGTGCGACGACATCGTTGACTTTAACGACGGCTACACACCTGCCGACCAAATACAGAACAACGGCGCGCCTGAGATAAAGGCTGTCTACAACATCGGCGACACAGCTCTTGCCAATCCCATCACCGAGGCTGAGATAGGAACGATGGTGCGCATCGAGGGACGCAACCTCAACAATGTGAAGTCGGTGAAGTTCAACACCGTCGACGTAGACCTCACAGAGGCTTACACTGCTTCCACCTACGCCAACGTGCGCGTGCCGGAGACTCTGTCGTTCGAGCACGTGAACAAGATTGAGTACACCACAGACAAGGGTACTGCACAATTCGACTTCGTGGTGCCGTTCCCGACACTCACCGTCGGAACAATCGACAATGAGTTTGCCAACGCTGGCGACTACGTGACCATCAATGGCGCCAACTTCGACGTGTATGACTTCGGCAACCAGTCGAAGGTGCTTGTGAACGGCAACGAGGCTGCCGTCAGCGACATCACCAAGACTTCGATGAAGGTGCTCATTCCGCAAGGCACACCCGACAACTCCGACATCACGCTGCAATGGGCTACAAGCGACGGCGAGACAAAGACTGCCACACTGCCGTTCCGCCCGACAAAGAACCTGCTGTATGGCGACTTCTCTGGCGTGCAGATGAGCAAAGACGGCAGCGTGAACGTTGCCATCGAAGGCGACGACGCCACATCATCAGCTTCGTCGAAGCTTGGCTACAACCACCTTCACTTCACTGGCGACTTCGGGGCTTGGGCTTGGAACACCATCGACCTGAGCTGCAACATGATTGACGCCGGCGACCTGAGCAATCTCGACGACTATGTACTGAAATTTGAGGTGCTCAACTCAAAGGATCACCCTCTCACGGAAGCTACCGGACTGAAGTTCAATTTCAACTGGGGCAGCGAGTATGCATGGAATCCTGGCGACGGTGCCGGCATCAACACTTTCGGCAACTGGCAGACCGTCACTCTCCCACTCGCACCTATGGCTACAAAGGGCATCAGCGAAGTTGGACACTGGCAGACACTGCGCCTCATCCTGCAGCCGTCGGCTGCATACGTGGCAGACTTCTGCATAGGCAACATACGCATCGTGAAGAAATAAGCAAAAGAACGGAGGCTGCGGCGATTATGGCGTAGCCTCCATATAAAAAACATCAATAACAACTTAATCAATTTAAAAACCAAAACAAAATGAAAAAATTATTTACATCAATGATGCTGCTCGTGATGTGCATCAGCATGTCAGCAGCCACAACAGTGTTGTTCGAAGGTAAGCAGGCTCTCAACTGGAGTGACGGCGTGCAGATAGAAGGCGCAAAGTTTGCCGACGCGCAGGTTGGCGACATTATCACGGTGACAACAGAGAACGGCGGTTTCAAGCTTGCCCTCAACAATCCGTGGACCGATCTCATCGTTAGCGACGAGTCGACAGGCGAATACACTATCACAGAATCTACCCTCGCCGACATCCAGACTTCCGGCGTGAGAGTGCAAGGCGGTGAAGATGTCAACCTTCTCAAGGTAGAACTCGTATCTGATGCTCCTGTACCTGCAGAGAAGACCGTTGTGGCAACATTGCTCAACGAGCCTGCCACAATCGGCAACTGGGACAATACAGTAGAGGTTGCCGGATCAGCATTTACAGAAGCGGGCGCTAAGGTAGGCGACTATGTACGCATCAACTACACGGCACAGGACGACTCGCAGATTCAGCTCTGCGCCAACAGTCCGTCGTGGCACAACATCCTTGACTGCACCGACCTCAGCGCAGCAAAGACTGTTCTCGACTTCCAGCTCACAGAAGAGATGCTGACCGACATCGAGGCTGACAAGCTCTACATCCAAGGCAAGAACTTCACCATCAACAGCGTGGAACTCGTGCGCGAGGGCACTGAGACTGCCATTGACCTCATCTCAAGCGAGCGTGCAGCCGACAACAAGATTTACACCATCGATGGCAAGCGACTCAACAGCAAGCCTCAGCATGGCATGTACATCATGAACGGCAAGAAGTTTATGGTAAAATAAAAAACTAATAAAATAAACGAAAAGACCTGCTTACAGCCTTAGTAAGCAGGTCTTTTCGTTTTATAACGCCTAAAAATGTTTTTGTCTTCTATATACTTACTTACAACTACTACTTAGTATATAAATCACAACTGCTTATATTACAACTACTACAAAAAATACGTTATCCAGAAACAATCTTTTCACCTTTGTCTATTGGGCTTCCTCAAGCAGCAACACTCGGCTTGCCCAGTCATTCTGCTTGTGGTAGTCTACATTATGCTTGTAGGGTATTTCGAGTCCGTTCTGCATGAGATACTCGCCCGAGAATGTCTTGCCCTCGAACGACAGAGGCTCATTGTCGATGCGATTGAGCTCGGTAACGCGATAGCGCTTCTGCGGGTCAAGACCAGCCATAGGGATGCGCGGCAAGTGCTGGTTGACGAATGTCTCGGTCTTCCACCAGTAGAACACAGCCTTGTCCTTGCTGTCGGTGACGTACATGAGCGACGCCACACCCTTATGCTCGAACGGCGACTGCAAACGGTAGAGATTGCCAAACTGCACTATCGGACGTATGCGCTTGTAGTCGGCGATGGCATTGCGGCAGAGTGTCTTCTCCTCATCGTTCAGAATCTTCGGCTGTATCTCCATGCCAAGACGTCCGCTCATTGCCACGTCGATGCGGTATTTCATCGGGATGGTGCGGAAGGTCTGATGGTTGGGGGCATTTGAGATGTGCGAGGCCATGGCTATCGCTGGGAAGAAGTACGACGTGCCCCACTGCATATATACACGCTGCAGAGCGTCGGTGTTGTCGCTCGTCCAGAACTCGTCGAAGTAAGGCAGATAGCCCCAGTTGGCGCGACCGCCGCCCGAAGCGCAGTCCTGAATGGTGAGGTCGGGATACTTGGCGCGTATGCGCTCAAGCACCTTCACGAAACCACGATGATAGTCGATGTAGAGATGGCTTTGGTCGTTGGCAGTGAGATACTGCGAACCGTGATTGGAGATGTTCATGTTGGCGTCCCACTTGATGTAGTCAATCTCGGGATACTTCGACATGAGGTTGTCGACGATGGAGAACACGAAGTCCTGCACTTTGGGATTGGAGAGGTCAAGCACCACCTGCGTGCCGCCACGTCCGAGCTGAAGGTCGCGCTTCGGAGCCTTCACCACCCAGTCGGGATGTTTCTCGAAGAGCTCGCTCGTGGTGTTAGACATCTCCGGCTCAAGCCAAATGCCGAACTTTATGCCTTGCTTCTTTGCCTCGGCAAGGAGTCCGTCGATGCCGTGAGGCAGCTTCGTCGTGTCGACCACCCAGTCGCCAAGGGCGCAGTTGTCGGAGTTGCGTTTATACTTAGATCCGAACCATCCGTCGTCCATGACAAACAGTTCGCCGCCCATCGACTTAATGTCGGCCATCATCTGCGCCATGCCCTGCTCATTGATGTCGAAGTAGACTCCTTCCCACGAGTTGAGCAGAATCTTGCGCTCGCGGTTGCCGTGCATGAGCATATACTCGCGTCCCCAACGGTGGAAGTTGCGGCTCACACCACTCAATCCCTCCTTGCTGTAGGAGAAGGCTGTGACGGGCGTGGTGAAGGTTTCGCCCTTGCGTAGATGATACTCTGAGTTGTATTCGTCGACGCCAGCGAAGAACTGGTGATACTCGGAGTCGTCGGTCACGGCGCGCAACTTGTAGTTGCCGGTGTAGCAGATGGCTGCGCCGATGACGCGCCCCGTGTTCTCCTGCGGCTTGCCGTCGAGCGAGAACATCACCTCGCCATGCGATGTGTGGGAGTTGCGCGTGCCGTCGCGGTTCTCAATGACAAACGTGCCGGGTTTCAGCTCTTCCTCGGAGAGTTGTGCCTCGTTGGCCCATGAGCCGTATAGATGCGACATCCACACGTTGCCGCGGCGGATAGGCAGATAAGCCGAATCAAACTGCGAGAGCGTAACTGTGGTACGCTCGCCGTTCTGTATCTCGGTCCACATCTCTATTATGTCTACATCGTTGAAAGCACGATAGCACACGGTGACAAAGAACGGATACTGACGGTCCTTGAGCCTAACCTTGAGCACCTTAGCGTGCTGTTCCGACGTTTCGGAGATGTTGTCGACATCCATCTGAAGCGTCATGTTGCCGTCGGCATGGCGCACGGAGAGAGCAGCCTCGGAGGCTCCGCTGAGTCCGTAGACGGGATAAGCATCCTTGCCCGACGTGCCGCTGCTCTGCAGAGATGCTATGTCGGAGGCCGACAGACGGTCGCCATAATATACAAACTTGAATGTTCCGCCCTTTGTCGCGTCGACAACGAGGGACGTGTTGGGCGTTGAGAGACTTATGTTCTCGGCATTAAGCATACCTGAGAACATGGCAGTTGCCAACGCTGACAAGAAAAGTCGCTTGCTGTATTTTGCCATATAAAATATTTGATTGATTTTTTAATAAGTGTAGCCTTTAGTTATTTTCACGATTGCAAAATTACTTATTAAAAAGCGAAGCCATTGGCATTATCTTTGCGTTGGCTGGCACTTTCTTGCAAAAAATACCTGGCACAAGCTTGACTACTAATCAGACTATCACTTTCGTCTTGTGATACTTGTCACGGAACTCCGTTGGATTGCAGCCTTTGTTTTTGCGGAAGAGGCGGTTGAAGTTGCTGAGCGTATTGAAGCCACAGCCGTAGCATATCTCGCTGATGCTGTCGGTAGTGTCGACAAGGCGACGGGCTGCCACACCAAGGCGCACTTCCACAATGAAGTCGCTGAGCGTGCGGCTTGTGCGCAGCTTGAAGAAGCGACTGAACGAAGTGGGCGACATGCCAACAAGGTCGGCAAGATCGGCAAGACGTATGTCTTCGGTGAAATGATTGAGTATGTAGTCCTTAACCTTCAGTATGCGACGGCTGTCGCTGTCAACATCCACCTTGGCAAACGAAGACGAGGCGAGCTCACGAATGCCACTTGAAAGCGACAGCTCATACAATATTGTGAGAAACTTGATGACAGCATAGAACTTGTCATGTGTCTTCGACAGTGTGTCGAGCATGGGATACACCTTTTCAATAGCCTCGCGCGAGAAAGCCACGCCATTGCGGGCATGCTCGAAAAGAGCTTTGATTGGTCGCAGAGGTATACGGTTGAATATGCTGTTGGGGCTTGTAAAGTCGAGGTAGAACTGCACGGTTATTTCGCGTATCTCGCCGTTGGTGGGACATGTACCCTGTGTCCAGACATGCTCAAGGTCAGGACTGGTGATAAGTACAAGATCACGGTCGGGGATAGGCTCGGTACTGTCGCCGACAATGCGCACCACGCCGGCTCCATTCTCGACGTAGTTGAGCTCAAACACTTCATGCTTATGTATAGGATATGTGAATTCTCTTTTCCGCCTGTCGGCAACGTACATAAAGTCGTTTTCCATCAATGGCGGCAATTCGCGCAATACTTCTACATTCATATGGCTCAAAATATTAGACCGCACAAATTTACATAAAAAAATCGAATTGCAAACTTATTATAGTATAAAACGATATAAATAAAGCCATTATAACAGAAAAAGCCAATGTCCATTGCCACCACTAAAATATATGGTGACATTGAACACTGACCTTGGATTTTCATATTATTATATAGATATGGTGTAAGGAAACGTGAATTTCAGCGTCAGTCCCACACTTCCTCCGATATTTCGCGCACAAGGTCGAGCTTTGCCCATTGCTGTTCCTCGGTGAGCTTGTTGCCTATCTCGCAAGAGGCGAAACCACACTGCGGACTGAGACTGAGACGCTCAAGAGGCACGTACTTCGAAGCCTCGCGTATGCGGGCTATCACCTCGGACTTGTCCTCAAGTACTGGCGACTTTGTGGTGATGAGTCCGAGCACCACGCGCTTGCCGTCGGCTACATACTTCAGTGGCTCGAAGCTACCCGAGCGTTCGTCGTCGTACTCTAAATAATATGTGTCGACGTTCTCCTTGGCGAAGAGATAAGGAGCTACAGGGTCATAAGCACCCTTCGTGGCGTAGCACGAGTGGTAGTTGCCGCGGCACACGTGGGTATTAACGGTAAGTTGCTCGGGCTTACCATCAATGGCGAGATTGTTGACGTTGAGATACTGCAGTGCCTCGTGCTCAAGCGTGAAGCCTGTGCCTGCCATCGACTTCCAGAAGTCGTCGTCGACAATCATGCCCCATGTACAGTCGTCGAGCTGCACTGTTCGGCAGCCTGCGTCGTAGATTTCCTTGAAGAATGTCTGGTAAGCCTTAGCTATGTCATGAATAAGTTCCTGTGTGTTGGGATAGAACTCACGTGTGTTCTTTGTGTTGTCGCCACGGAACAGCTCAGCGAGGAACTGCGCCGGGGCGGGAATGGTGAGCTTTGCCTTGATGCCGTCCTCCTCAAACTGCTTCACGAAGAGGAAGTCCTTGATGAATGGATGGTTTTCACCAGAGATTTTGCCTGTAAGTTTCAACGAGCCATGGGTGGTTTCCTCACCATGGAACTGGTAGCCATGGTCGAGCTCGATGTGCTCAACACCGTTAAATCCCCACATGAAGTCGAGATGCCAATAGCTGCGACGGAACTCGCCGTCGGTGATATAGTGCAAGCCGTGAGCCTTCTGCTTCTTCACCACGTCGGTGATGAGGCGATCCTCAACAGCGCGCAACTCATCGGCTGTGATATTGCCCTCTGCAAACTTGGCTCTTGCTTCTTTCAACTCTACCGGGCGCAGATAGCTGCCTACGGCTTCAAAATGACTGTTTCTCAAATTGCTCATATTTCTTTTCTTTTATAAATTTCTTGTTTTTGTTTAACTGGATGCAAAGTTAACGGATAGAATTATATTCGCCAAATATTCTTTGAAATTCGGAAAAATATGCTAACTTTGCTCTAAAAACGAAATCCAAGCAGAATATTATTCTGCAGAAAAATACTGAAAGTTCGGTCTGAAGAACCGTTCCACGCAATAACAAAACCAAAACAACGAAATATGACAAACCAAGAATTTCTCGACGAAGTAGACATAAAAATTCTGAAACTATTGCAGCAAAACTCACGCATGACCATAAAGGAGCTTGCCGAGCGTGTGCATCTTTCGCCATCGCCCACCTTCGAGCGACAGAAACGTCTGGAGCGCGAAGGCTATATAACAAGGTTTTCGGCTGTTGTAGACCATCACAAGCTTGGCCACAACGTAATCGTATTGTGCAACATACGGCTAAAACAACACACCCACAATCTCATACAGCAATTTATGGACACTGTGCAGAACATCGACCAAATAACAGAATGCTACAATACAACGGGCGACTTTGACTTTCAAATAAAAGTATATGCCCACGACATGAAGGAATACCAAGACTTTATGCTCAACACTCTCGGAAACATCGACTGCATAGGTAGCCTCAACAGTATCATCGTCATCGGCGAGATAAAGGACTCCCACTGCATCCCAGTAAACAAGCACATAACGAAAAGGAATTAAAAAAAACGTTGGAAACAGTATCTCTATAAGCCGGGTTCCGTTTCTCGCGCGCCATTGCTGGCGTGCGAGCTTTCTGCCATTTATCTACTCCGCAAGTCGCCCTGCGGCTCCAGCATTCTACCCTCCATCGTACATTTAATGTTCGGACGGGACGCCCTCAAACGATGGTATACATGAACTTGCAGCCCCCAGATGGCACAGCCCAGTGATCGCCCACTGGCTGGTGGTCTCTTACACCACCTTCTCACCCTTACCGTGCACAAAGCGCGGCGGTTGTTTTCTTCTACCGACACCTGCCGTCGCCGACAGCTTCTATTTTCGGAAGTGGAGTTCCCTGCGCTGCCCGGACTTTCCTCTCCTGCACCTATGCGCAGCAGCGGCAGAACCGAGACACTGTTTCCAACGATTTGCAAAGGTACTGCAAATTGAATACAATACAAAATAAATCGGCAGATTTATTTTTATTGTTGAGATGCAGCGTACCTTATTTAAAGGTACTGCAAATTGAATACAATACAAAATAAATCGGCAGATTTATTTTTATTGTTGAGATGCAGCGTACCTTATTTAAAGGTACTGCAAATTGAATACAATACAAAATAAATCGGCAGATTTATTTTAGAAGTTCACTCCAAAGTTCAACGCGAGACACCTGTTGTGCGACGTTTCAAACTCATCATGGCAAATGTTTGCCAAGCCAATATCATAGGTAAGATCGGCATAAAAAAGATCATAGGATACGCCACAACCGAGGCGCAAGCCTCCATCGAAGCGCTTGAAGAAGCGTTTTGAGAACGATGACGCAGCCTCTCGGTCGACAAAGTTCTTCGCCTTCCCCCCAACGCCAAAGGCAAGATAGCCTCCAAGAAGAGGCTGAATGGAGAAGTGGTCGTCGATACTGATAGCATATTTCACGACGATGGGTATTTCAAGATAGTGGAGCCCATAAGTGATTTTCTTGCCATCATACACGTTTTTTCCGCCCTTCTCCACGTACATAAGTCCCGACTCAAGATATACCGGTGCCTTCGGCGACAGTTGTAGTCCTGCCATGAAGCCCACGTTAAGTCCTGTTTGCGAACTGCCTCCATCCAGTGCCTTGTCGTCAGAGTCAACGGTGGTGAAGGATGGGCCAATACGCAATCCGAGATAGAGTCCATCAATGCCGAAACGATCGTAACGCATACCACTTCTATAATAGCCCTCGCCGTATTGCCCTGGACGGTGTCCCGGGTAGCCCTGTGCCATGGCATTGGCAGCAAAGACGAGAGCAAAAATAACAATAATAAAAATTTTTCTCATCGTGTTTCTGTTTGTTTTTAGTTTATGTTTCTGATTGTTTCTTTATTCTCTTTCTGTTGTTCATTGTGCGAAATTACAACATTTTTCATAATCCACAAGAGGAAAAAACATAATTAATGTTAGAATTGAAACAAAAGTAAAAAAGCTACTTTTTATATCTAACAGCCGTTAATATGTTAAATTGGATTGTTAAAATGGGATAAAGATATATGCCAAAATGACACATTAACAAATTTTGCGTCTAATTTTGCAACCACGAAAAGCGGAGACGCTATTTCGTACAAACAAATATGCGCCCCTCACTAAAAAGCAAGAAACATTAAAAACAGAAAAATTTAGAAACAAAAAAATAAGGAACAATGAAAAAGTATTCTAAGTATTTTGTTGTGGCAATGAGCGCTCTCGCCTTTGCCTTCTCTACGGGAACCCTTATTAAGGTGAACGCCACCCCGGCGGCAGCTACCGCCGTTCCGGCACAGCCCGTCGACCTTACCTATGCAGCCGAGAAGGCTCTACCTTCCGTTGTGCATATCCTCAGCACCAAAAACTCAAAGGTACAGACAGTGGAAGTGGAGAGCGACCCGTTCTCCGATTTCTTCTCCGACCCGTTTGGCTTCTTTGGTAACCCCAACCAGGGACAGGGCGGCAAGCAGAAACGTAGCGTACGCACTCCAAAGCAGCAGGGCTCTGGATCTGGCGTCATCATCTCTGCCGACGGCTACATCGTGACCAACAACCACGTTGTGGCTGACGCCGACGAACTTACCGTGACGCTTAACGACAACAAGGAGTATTCGGCACGCATCATCGGCACCGACAAGACCACCGACCTCGCACTCATCAAGATTGAAGGCAAAAACCTCCCTGCCATCACCATCGCCAACAGCGAGAACATAAAGGTTGGCGAATGGGTACTCGCCGTAGGCAACCCGTTCAACCTCACCAACACCGTCACTGCAGGCATTGTCAGCGCAAAGGGACGTTCGCTCTATCAGAATGGTGTGGAGTCGTTCATCCAGACTGATGCCGCCATCAATCCCGGCAACTCTGGCGGAGCACTCGTCAACACTCGCGGCGAGCTGATTGGCATCAACGCAATGCTCTACTCGCAGACAGGCTCCTTCAGTGGCTACGGCTTCGCCATTCCTACATCTATCATGAACAAGGTGGTAAGCGACCTCAAAACTTACGGCACCGTGCAGCGTGCTGTCATCGGCATCCAAGGTTCTGACGTGAAGAACTACGTAGACTCGCAGAAGGATCAAGGCAAAGACATCGACCTTGGTACAATGGAGGGCATCTACGTTGCCAAGGTTTCTGAAGAGAGTGCCGCCGAGGAAGCCGGACTGAAAGAGGGTGACGTCATCACTGCCATTGACAACAAGGAGGTGACGAAGATGGCTGACCTTCAGGAATATCTCGCAAAGAAACGTCCGGGCGACAAGGTAACCATCACCTTCTTGAGCAACAAGAAGAAGGCTACAAAGACTGTCACTCTGAAGAATGAGCAGGGAAACACGCAGGTTGTAAAGAAGGCTGACCTTGATGTGCTTGGCGGCAACTTCCGCACAGTCACCGACGAGCAGAAGAAACAACTTGGCATCGGTTATGGTCTTGAGGTGCTGAAGGTGAACACTGGCAAGCTCAAGAATGCTGGTATTACGAAAGGCTTCATCATCCAGCGGGTCAATGACAATGCCGTGAAGACCATCGACGACTTGCAGAACGCCGTAAAGGACGCATCTACAAGCAAAGATCCAGTGCTTTACATCCAAGGCATTTACCCGACCGGTAAGAAGGCTTACTTTGCCGTTCCGCTTGAGGACTAATAAAATGTTGAAGGATATTAACATTTAAATCCTATTGCAACCAATACAACACATACGGACATAACTGCCAAAAGAAGGATGGTTATGGCGTATCGGTTGTATTGGTTGTTTTTTTGTATTTACACATCGTATGTTACATAGTAGCGCAAATAAAAACTGTCAAAAATTTGCTGCAACCGACAGAAATCATTAAATTTGCACACTATGAAATGAAGACACCCTACAACGCCCCTCACACTAAGCACACCCCGCCTTTTAACAATATAGAATAATATCAAAAAAGCAACACTTAATGAGACAACTGAAAATCACGCAATCGATAACGAATCGGGAGAATGCATCTCTCGACAAGTACCTTCAGGAGATTGGGCACGAGGAGCTCATAACCGTTGAGGAGGAGGCGGAACTCGCAAGACGCATTAAGAACGGCGACCGCAAGGCATTGGAAAAACTCACCAAAGCCAACCTGCGCTTCGTTGTCTCTGTTGCCAAGCAATACCAAAATCAAGGTTTATCGTTGCCCGACCTCATCAATGAGGGCAACATCGGTCTGCTCAAGGCTGCAGAGAAATTCGATGAGACACGTGGCTTTAAGTTCATCAGCTATGCAGTGTGGTGGATAAGGCAGAGCATCTTGCAGGCCATCGCTGAGCAGAGCCGCGTTGTGCGCCTGCCACTCAACCAAGTGGGCAGCGTCAACAAAATCAACCGCATTCTAAACGAATTCGAGCAACAGAACGAGCGTCGGCCGAGCATTGACGAGATTGCTGACAAAACCGACATTCCACACGACAAAATAGAAGACGTACTGAAGGTCAACACCCATCAGGTAAGCGTCGATGCACCTGTTACCGACAAGGAAGGCGCGAGCATGCTCGACTTCATGCAGAGCGAATCGGAACCAACCACCGATAACGAACTCGTGATGGAGTCGCTGCGCGAGGAGATTGCAAGAGCACTCTCCGTGCTTAACGAGCGTGAACGCAATGTCGTGGAGGCTTTCTATGGTATCGGACAACCCGAGTGTACTATGGAGGAAATCGGCAAAAAATACGGACTGACACGTGAGCGTGTACGCCAGATACGAGAGAAGGCGATACGCAAACTCAAGCAGAACACTAAGAACAAAATGCTAAAATCTTATCTCGGCAGATAGGAAAAGTAGTTGACAACTCCAAACGGACAGAAAAAAGAAGAAAAAGAATATGAAATTACGCACATACCTGGCACTTGCAGCAATGCTCTTGCCTTCAATGATGTTCGCCCTGCAAAAGCACCAGACACTTTACGCCTACGGACTCGCGACATCTTTCAACGACTCTACGGTGTACATCACCGAAATCCAACAACTCGACTCCGCTTGGGTTGACGCAAAGAGTGGCTTCCTCTATAGCCGTGACAACTATTCCTATCAATTACGCGACCACCTGAAACAAATGGGCGTGGCGACACCTACTTGCATCACAATCTACGCCACTACGCGCAAGGAGATCGAGAAAAAGTACTTCGCTATGAAGAAGCGCTACACCACAAAGGGACGTTACGATGTGAAATACATCACGGCACACGACTTCACATACACTTGCCTCATCCCCGACGAGAGCGAGATAAAAGCCGCAGCTCCTACTAAGAAGAAGCAAAAGAAGTAGAAGAAATAAACAATGGGCAACACTACCGCAATCTACTGCGTTGCAGAACACACTATAAAGGTCGTTTTCACTCCGTCGGAGCATAATGGACCTTCCTTGCTACCGTCATTTGAGCCTTTCCGGACGGAAGGTTCAAATGGCGGTTGCCTGTTTACACTACACGTGGACGACAGTCTGAAGCCGTACATTCGAGAGGAACGAGAGCGCATCGACACTTTCGACACAGGCAACGGTGACACCATCGTCGACCGCACGCCAAACGGCTGCTACCAATACATCATAAAGAACATCTCTGGCGACAGTTGCTGTCTGCTGCAAGCCAATGCCGACTTCAGTCAGGCTTCATGCGCCTTGCGTGGCAACGAACAGCAACGGCGTTTTGGACTCAATAACGCGCTGATGATGATGTACGCATTCCGCGGCAGCTTCTTCTCCACACTGCTCATTCATGCCTCTCTCGTGAGAAATGCAGGCTACGGCTATGCTTTTATCGCTAAAAGCGGCACGGGCAAGAGCACGCATACAGCTCTTTGGCTGAAGTACATTCCCGGCTCCGACCTCATGAACGACGACAACCCAATAGTGAGAGTAATCGACGGCAAGGCATTTATCTACGGCAGTCCATGGAGCGGCAAGACTCCTTGCTACCGTAACGTGAAGGCTCCGCTCGGTGCCATCACACAGATCGACCGCGCACTGCACAACAGCGTGGAGCGCTTCTCCCCCACTGCTGCATTCGCACATATTCTCCCTGCATGCTCTACAATGAGATGGGACAAGATGGTGTTCCGCAACACTTACGACACAGTCATAGCGCTCATCGAGGCGTCACCACGCTGCTACGTGCTCCATTGTCTGCCAAACCGTGAGGCAGCCTTAGTGTGCCACGATGCCATCGCCGTCGAATGACGGTTGTACAATGTAAAACAAAAACAAGAACGGGGAAAGCCAATGAACATAAAAGACGCAACACCAATGCGCAAGCAATTTGAAAACGACAAGCTGATACCTAATTTCATTGCACTTATGAATGAAGGACATAGCGTGACATTCCGTCTGCGGGGATTCAGCATGAGACCGTTTCTTGAGGACGGACGCGACAGCGTACTGCTGAGGAAACCCACCGATGAAACACGGAAGGGGGACGTGGTGCTGGCAGAAGTGGCACCGGGACGCTATGTGCTGCATCGTGTCGTGGCTGTCAACGGCGACAACATAACGCTACGTGGCGACGGCAACTTCGGCACAGAGCATTGCAAGACAAGCGACATTCATGGCTTTGCCGTAGGATTCTATCGCAACGGCAGCAAACGACTTGACAGCACAAACGGCATAAAATGGCGCGTCTACTCTGCGCTATGGACACGTCTGTTGCCTATAAGGCGTTATCTGCTCTTCGCCTATAGAGCCGTTAGAAAACTGAGGAGGCTATAAAGAACACTTACTGACACCCGACATAATAAAGGAATAAGCAAAAGCGAAACCACAAAGTATTAATCAAAATCAACTTTGAAACAAAAGATACAATGAAAATAAAGAAAGGATTTACACTGCGCAACATCTGCGGCGAGAATATCATAGTGGCAGAAGGAAAAGAGAACATCGACTTCTCCAAGATTATCAGCATGAACGAGAGTTCGGCGTTCCTATGGGAAAAGGTTAAAGACTGTGAGTTCAGTGCCCAACAGCTTGCCACCCTCCTGTGTGAGGAATACGACGTTGCGCTTCCAACAGCCCTTGCCGACAGCCAAGCCCTTATGGATAAGTGGCGCGAGGCCGGTATAGCAGAATGATCCTTTACGGGTACATTCGGTTCAGCATGTCGGATATATGTTGAAAGACGGATTTGTCTTCTCCCAAGTGATAACATTCAGAATATCCATATAAAAAAAAGCAGATTGCAAAACCGAAATATCGGCTTATGCAATCTGCTTTTTTGTTTAAAAGGTTTGGGATTATTACAAGAGCCTGAATTTCTCAGTGCTACGCGCATAATACCCAGCCTCCTTTTATTCTACCATACGACCTAAAGCCGTACTTACTTTTTTACTCTATCACAACGAGCGGAGAGTCTTCAAGCACACTCTCACCTTGCTTTACACAGATGGCCGTAACCTTGCCGTCCTTCTCAGCCTCGATGTTGTTAGCCATCTTCATGGCCTCAAGCACGAGAACCGTATCACCAGCCTTCACTTCATCGCCGACGGCAACCTTAATTTCCGTCACAACACCAGGCAACGGAGCCTTTACGGCATTTGCCGTGTTGACATTGGCAGCACTTGTAGTTTCACCCTCTTCAGCGGCAACGGGCTGACCAAGCACAACCTTCTTCTTCTCGGGCTCTGCCTCCTGTTCCATCTCTACCTTGAAGGACTCTCCATTCACGCTAAGACTTGCAACACCTACCTCAACGCTCTCTATCTGGACTTTATATTCCTGTCCGTCGATAGTATATTTGAATTCTTTCATTTTCTTTCTCTATTACGGTTTAGCTGTTAAACTCAAGAACTTGGCGTTCCACATCGTCTGACGCGGCTGAATGGTTATAAAGCCAGGCTCCTTGTCGTGTACATTGTTTCCTTGGTACTCATAGAGTGCCATAGCAATGGCAGCATATATATTCTTGTCCATTCTTTGCTATTTTATTTCTCCTTTATTTACATCGGCATACAACCGTGCTTCTTTGCAGGCAGCGACTGGCGCTTTGTGGCAAGCTGTGCCAAACCACGGCAGATGCGGAAGCGTGTGTTACGCGGCTCGATAACGTCGTCGATGTAGCCGTAGGACGCAGCCTCGTAAGGATTGGCGAACTTCTCCGTGTACTCCTCCTCTTTCTCTGCAAGGAATGTCTTGACGTCCTCGCCTGCCTCTTTCTTTGCCTTGGCTTCCTTGCCGCAAAGAATGGCAACCGCACCACTTGCACCCATCACAGCAATCTCTGAAGAAGGCCATGCGAAGTTGAGATCGGCACGGAGCTGCTTACAGCCCATCACGATGTGTGAACCACCATAGCTCTTGCGCAATGTGATTGTAATCTTTGGCACAGTTGCCTCACCGTATGCATAGAGCAACTGGGCACCATGCTGGATAACGGCGTTGTACTCCTGACCTGTTCCAGGAAGGAATCCCGGCACGTCAACGAGCGACACGATAGGAATGTTGAAAGCGTCGCAGAAGCGTACGAATCGAGCGGCCTTGCGGCTTGCGTTCACATCGAGCACACCGGCATAAGCTGCAGGCTGGTTGGCAACGATGCCGACGCTCTGACCATTGAAACGTGCGAAGCCAATGATGATGTTCTTAGCGAACTTAGGCTGTATCTCGAAGAACTCGCCGTTGTCTGTTATGGCACCGATGACCTTATACATGTCGTAAGCCTTGTTGGGGTCGTCGGGGATAATCTCGTTGAGGGAGTCGTCCATGCGGTTGATGGGGTCGTTGCACTCAACGCGCGGAGCCTCTTCCGTGTTGTTGCTCGGAATGAACGAGAGAAGACTCTTTATCATCTCGATGGCCTCTTCCTCTGTCTTTGCAGCGAAATGTGTCACGCCGCTCTTCGTGGCATGAACGGATGCGCCGCCAAGATGCTCTGCGTCAATGTCCTCGCCGGTGACGGTTTTTACCACCTTAGGACCTGTGAGGAACATGTATGACGTCTGCTCCTTCATGATGATAAAGTCTGTGAGGGCGGGGGAATACACGGCTCCACCTGCACACGGACCCATGATAGCGGAAATCTGCGGGATAACGCCAGAGGCAAGAATGTTGCGCTCAAAGATTTCGCCATAGCCAGCGAGGGCACAGATGCCTTCCTGAATACGTGCTCCGCCTGAGTCGTTCATGCAGATGACCGGTGCACCCATTGTCATGGCCATATCCATCACCTTGCATATCTTCTGTGCCATTGTCTCGGAGAGCGAACCTCCATTGACAGTGAAATCCTGGGCATATACATAAACCAATCGGCCGCCGACAGTGGCACTTCCTGCCACAACGCCGTCACCATAGAAATGCTTCTTCTCCATGCCAAAATTAGTGCAACGGTGCTTTTTGAACATGTCATACTCCTCGAAGGAGCCTTCGTCAACGAGCATCTCTATACGCTCACGGGCTGTATACTTGCCACGTGCGTGCTGCTTCTCAATGGCTTTCTCTCCACCACCGAGACGTGCCTGCTCGCGCTTGGCGACCAATTCTTTGATTTTCTCTACTTGTTTGCTCATAGTGTTTATGAATGTTTTCTATATTCTCTTTAGTCTGCAAAATTACTAAAAAAAGAGCAAAGCTTGCCCTTTACGCCGGAATAAATTACTTTTGGGCGGAAAATTACTTCATGCAGGAGTCGACGAATGAGAATGGGAGGAGATCGTGGGCTGACTGCAGACGATAAACTCCACGCTTACCATAGAGCATCACGCGTATCGGACTCTTGTAGCGATCCTCAACGCCGAGTATCACCTGACGGCAGGCCCCGCATGGGCTTACCGGCTCATCAAGAAGTCCGTTGTCATTACGGGCAGCGATAGCAAGTGTGGTGATTGGCTGGTCGGGATGCTGAGCCTGTGCGGCAAAGATAGCCGTGCGTTCGGCGCAGAGACCAGAAGGAAAAGCTGCGTTCTCTTGGTTGGCTCCGGTCATCACTGTACCATCGGCGAGACGCAGGGCTGCTCCCACATAAAAATGACTGTATTCGGCATAAGCATTATGGCTTGCATTGAGAGCCTCCTCCACAAGGAGACGGTCGTCGGACGAGAGTTCGTCGAGCTGTAAGTGTTCGACGTGAATGTGAATGTTTATATCTTTCATAAGTCGTGTTTTTTGTTGTTTCTCTTTGTTCTTTTACTGTTCTTGCTTCTCAGCCTCCAGTTCATAGGCACCGATGTCGGGGCGCTCATCTCGCGCACGACCGTCATGGTCTGTCTTGGAAGCTGTAGCAGGATTGCCTTTGTCTACAGCAGCCGACTCCTTACGGAGATGGAAATCGTAGTACTGCTTGTCGCCATCCACCTTAACAAAATGTTTCATGCCATACGCCACGGTGTCTTTCGTGTCCTCGAAGGTGACGTCTGTAAAATGGGCGAGTTCCTCGTCGCCTTCTTCCAAGGCTGGAGTGCGTATGATACAGTTGGCGAAATTGTATTTGAATGTGTTGACGCTGTCGCCTGTAGGCTTGCCTCCCATCATCTCGTCGTCAGCATAACCCGTGATGAGAGAGTTATGGCAGCTAAAGTTGAGAAGCGGATGATTGAGTGCTGAAAAGCTTAAAGCCGCTTGACGGTTGGAGTCGAAGGGATAGTATTGTGCAAGTGTGGAATTGTTGACCTGCACGTCTCCGCCGTCTACTGAGAGACAATTCATGAGGGCATTGGAAAGTTGACAGTTTCCTATGGTCGCCTTGCTGTTGACAAGACGCAGGGCATAGCCCTGACAATTATGGATGGTAGAGTTGGAAAGCGCCAACTTCTGCCGGCTGACGTCGGAGGAGTCGACAACGAGCCCATCGAAGGAACTGTGCAAATCGGTGAAGTCTATAGAGTTGTCGTAGGAAGTGGAGCGCAGGCGGATGCCTCCCCACTGTCCGCTAACACGGTCATAGGGTAGATAGTCGAACATGCGGTCGAGACGGTCGCCACGTAGTGTGACGGGATTTCCGGCTGTGCCGCGGCATACGAGGCGCCCGGCGACATCGATGGATGCCCCGTCATGGAAGTAGACAGTAGAGCCTGGCTCTATGGTTAGCGTGGCTCCTTCGGCTACGGTCATAGGTCCGTAGACGACGAGCGGTCGTTCGGTGGCAAGCAATGTCTTGTCGGTTGTGAACGTTGGGGAGCGCATGAAATCGGCATCCCATGACCATGCCGTGAGTGCCACTTGCTGCTCCACGCCACTTTCAAGTGTGAAGACAAGCCTATCGGATAGCAGCTTAGGTTGCACTGAGCCTGCGACAGGAGTCGTAACCTCTACATATATGCGTATGCTGTCTTTCGTGCGCACCTCTATTTCTTGTGCTTTGTATCCCTGCTCAGGACTAAGATACGTACCGTCTACGTTGACTCGAAATCCGTTTTGGTTGCCACCCTCAAGGCGCACGTCCTGACAACGCAGTCCCTTGCCGGAGTGATTGTACACCCAAAAGGAGCGCGTCGATGACGGCACTGTCGAGAATACGGTGTCGAGCCGCACGGTATCAGTGGAGAACGTGAGACGATTGCTTGACGATGTCGTGAATGTGTCACCATCGTCGCAAGCGCACAACCCTATCAGGGTGAGCGCCATTATATACATATATATACGTAATAACTTCATTTATATTCTAACGCATTATTATAATCTAACGGAATTATGCTCTATTTATTGCAACGCCACGCCACTTTTTTCAAATATGCTTTACACGTAAAAAGCATCCCTCTTATTAAGAGAGATGCTTTTCCTATTGTTTTTCTATAGAATTGAAAAAGATCTGACACGAAATGGATTATCGGCATGAACCGTCAACGCCATATGCTTTGCCGTCAACGTAGACTGCAATCCCATTGGCATTGGCGACTTTACGTGCTACACGCTTTTCCCTATTGGAACTTTTCATAACCGAAGCGACACCTGTCGGCTCAGTAACTGTAAGGTGAACACTTGCCTCTGCCCCACTATCTTTCGCACGTGCCGTGATGTCAGCCACGCCAATACCAAGCAACTTGACATATCCACCATTTACTATTGCCACATCCTCGTTGCTGGAAGTCCAAACGACACGCTTGTCAGTGGTGTTCGCTGGCAACAACGTCGCGTGCAGAGAGACAAAGCCCGCGTCAAGTCCAACAGTCATCTCCAACTCATCAAGCGTCAACGAGCGCGACAACTCAGGTTCCTTCTGACTGTCCTTACGATAAAGGAAAGGAAGAGGGAGAGAGTTTGACGCATACACATTGAAACGAGCATAGTTGCCTTGCGGCTCATTATAGCGCAACGTGCCGTAGGCAGAATTGGCATTGACTACAGTAGCCCCATCATATCCCAAGCCTATCGTCCACAATGTACTTCCCTCATCCCAAGCCAGAGACTGCTTGCCCGAAGCGCCAAGCTTGCGACCATACTGGTCAGTGAGCGTCCATCCGTCTTGCTCTTCCTGCTTGTCAAGCCTGAATCGCAAAACGTCATGACTCGTAACGTCGGCGGTAGAGGCTATAGCCACGGCATCAAGATAATGCGACTGCTCCATACCTCCAAAGTCGGCGGCTGCTGCACCATTGCGGAAGAGAATAACCTCATCGCCGTCATGAAGCACGCTCTTTTTGCCCAATTTCTCATACACCCATCCCAATGGTGACTCCGTGTCACTGCCAGCAGACGGCTCGTATTCTATCGTGATGGTGCTGATGTACACAGAGCCTTCGCTTGTTCCGCCCTGCAACGTAAGGCAAGCTTCGTCACTTGCAAGGACAGGCACATCAAACTTCTTCGTCACATCCACATATACGTTGAGATCCTTCGACACCCACGAACCAAACCACTCATCGCTGGCAAAGTCGACGGGGTGTTGGGTGAATAGCGGAGTGTCACCGTCAGAAAGAGACAAGCCAATCTGTCCTGACTTACTATTGGAACACATCGCAAGAGTAACACTCTTCACCTTGCAACCACGCCATCCTTCCAAATAAAGCGTGGCGTGACGGTTGCGCGGTATCTGGTTGTAGCGGTTGCCGGTGGTGGCTCCATATTCACTCTCGAAATAAGCCCAGGAGTCTTTTGGCGTCTCGCCACTTGCAGCCAATACAAACTCGCCAGTTGTCTTGTTGTATTCCACGAGACGATAGACAACCTCTGCAGCCTGCAAACTGATGGAAAAGGCTACGAGCATCACCGAGGCTCCAAGCTTGAAAGCAATATTCCGTAAAAGATTTGTTTTCATACGCTAACTTAACAATATTTCAATTAACAACCAAAGTTCTCACCTCTGGTTTCAGATAAGGAAGAATCTCTTTATAAGGAACAGTGAACGTCACCATGCCCAACGCGTATGGACCAATCTCATACTGCTGATAGACGAAGCATACGCCTTTGTCCGTCAAGCAAGGAGCTTGGGAAGGCATCGGCACTACCCCATTCTCAAGGAACAGATAATTATCAAGATTCTTCTCCGTTGCTTCCGCATCTCCATTTTCATGCAGATAAGCCATAATACCCTTGCGCAAAATCGGCTGCAGTTGCCCAACCTTTAATGTGTCAACTGTCTCCTCAAGCACCTTGCCAGAAGGCTTAACAATGTTCACTGAATAACTGACCGACGAGCCATGCGCACCGCCAAGATACGTATAAGTAGACGTGGTGTAGGTAAGGTAACGATCATTTTCGTAAACCTTCCGCACGGCAACATCACAGCTCATGCCCGGCAAATTCTCCACGCCCTCGGAACGCATATCATTAAACTCACGGAAAAGATACTTTGACATGCACTTACCGTAATAGTCAACAACTGCCTTACCTTTCGTCTTGTCGCCTGAGAACAAAGAGAACGACTTCGTCTGCCCGCCATTGCTGACAAGAGGCAGATACACACGCCCGAGTTCGTTAGAAACATATATGGCGACAGCCTGAGAAAGAGAATCATTGCCGGAAGGATAGTCGGCAACGATGTGGCACTCAAGTAAAGAATCGGGTGTAGCCCTATACGCAATGCTGTCGGTCTGCAACGTATCTGCCACGGTCTGTTCCTGCTGCGCGTCCACTTTTTTGCCGGCCTTGCAGGAGATAGCCTGCAAGGCCACGGCAGCAAACACGCATAATGAAATTTCTTTTAATCCCATAAGCGTTGAATATAATTAGAACTGTTACGTATTAATTAAATACGTACTTCACGCCAAACTGGAGTTTCCAGCATTGGTCATAGTTGCGGTCGAAGCTCCATGTAGATGTCGGAGCAGCCCCCGTAGTCTTGTCCTTAAACATGGAGAAATAAGGCACGCCGTCAACTATCTTGTTCACCTTCAGAACCTTTCCATCATTGCATCCGTTCATGTTCTTCTCCACTCCCCACTTAGAGTTGAAGAGGTTGCCCACATTCATTACGTCAAGACTCAACACAATCTTGTTCATCGTGCTTCCAATCTTTATGTCGAAGTCGTGAGCCCAGCGGAAGTCGAAGCGGTGTACGAAGGGAGCACGTGCACTGTAAGGCTCGGCATACTTGCCCTTATGGCTCTTCAGATAACTATCCTGCTCGAGGAAATTCCAGAAGAGGTCAGCGTCAGCCTCACTGGTGAAATGGATATCGTTGCGATCCTTCGGTATGTACATAAGATCGTAGCGGTTGCCGTCACCGTTTATGTCGCCGTCATAGTAGAAACTATAGCCCGAAGGAGAATATCCTGTGTAGAAGAGGCTGAAGTGGTCCTTACCGTATGTATAGCTTGCGGAAGCAATAACGCGGTTGGGGATTACGTAACGCGAGTTGCCGAGTTTCAAGAAGTTAGGACCATCAATGGAATACATGTTTGCCCATGTAGCGTAAGCGTTGTTGCCAGGCATACCTGTAAGTTCCTTCATCACGGTGTGCGTGTAAGCAGCCATAAGGTTGAGGTTCTTAATAGGCTCTGCGTTCACCGTCACGTTAAATGTCCATCCGTAGCCCTTGCTCGTGTTAGTCAACACGCAGGCTGCATTAATGTTCTTGTAATATGTATAGTCGGAAGGATAAATGCGGCGGTTATCGCCCGTACCCTTTAGCGTTTCCCATTCACTGTTGCTCTTGATATTGTAGTTGTCGAGCATCACGTCGTGCACTTTCTTTGTGTAAGTAAACTCAGTGGTTACAGACAGCGGGAACGACACGGGCACCTGATAGTCGAGAGCTATTGACGACTTCCAAACCTGCGGCATCTTGAAGTTGCGGTCTACACCGGCAAAACTCTTAGGCACCGTACCGTCGTCCGGCGTGATTGTAGCCGGGCCACCAAGCTTGTTGCGTATCTCATCTGTATTTGTAACAAGTCCGCCCTTGAAATTGTTAAGTTTATCATCCGGCGTGATTGTACCGTTGCGGTAAGACGTGCTGGCAATGGCAAGACCCTGTCCCATGCCTGCATTGGAAGGCATATTGGTAAAGAACACGAGAGGTAGACGACCGGCAAACAATCCAGAGCCACCACGCACCTTCAGCGAGTGGTTGCCAAAGACGTCCCATGTGAATCCTATGCGGGGAGAAACCTGAACATTGCTCTTTGGCCAAGAGCCAGTGTTAATGGTTCTGCCGCCAAAATCAAGAGCTGAAATTGCTTTGTTTTCCATCAGCGAGGAGTTGCTGAAGGAAATGTTGTCAAAACGGATACCGGCAGTAAGCTTGAAGTTATCAACGATATTCCATTCGTCCTGCAAATACACGCCATACTGGCTGAACTTCACCTCGGCTGCAGGATTCTTTTCGCCATTATAGCCATAAGCAAGACTGACTGTCTCGGGAGCCGCACCATTGAAGAAGTCGTCAAGAGAACGATAGCGATAGTAGCCCGTGCCACCACGCATATAAGAGTTGTTGGCCATCTGGTGCTCAAAGTTTACTCCTGCCGTAATCTTATGCGCACCGAGGTAATACGTGAAGTTATCCGTGAGAGTCATTATCTTATTCTGCACGCGATTGTTGTGGGAGAAAAGCTCCGTACCAAAGCTGATATAAGGCTCAAGTGTCTGCGACGTGATGTTGCCGTCAGCATCGGTATCGTAACCTGCCATAATGTCAACAAATGGGAAATCAGGGCAATTGGAGTCGCGCTTGTCGTTGATATAAGAATAGGTAAAGAGCAATTGGTTGGAGATGTTGTCGCTAAAACGGCTATTCAAGTCGGCAGAGACAGACATCACAGAGTTGTTCATCGCATACATGGAACCAGAATATGACATACCATATTGCGACATACGATTGCCCGTAAGACGTGTATAAGCATCAGACGAACTGCCGTTTACAGCGTTCCAGTTCTTGTTGCGCGTGTAGTTGTAGCGAACGGCGAGATGATGGTTGTTAGTAATGTTCCAGTCCAAACGTCCAAGAAGTTTGAGGTTGTTGTCCTCGGCAGGGAAGTCTGTATATGAGCCAGGATTGAAACCATACTTCTCTATAAGGAACTGCTTTACGCGCTCCAAATCAGACACGGGGACGCGAGACACGTAGCTGGTGGCGTCTGCTCTGCCGTCCTCCGAACCCATCCAGCGATTGACGATATTAGGGCTCTTACTGTATTCAGCATTAGCAAAGAAGAAAAGCTTGTCCTTCACGATTGGACCACCAAAGGTGAAACCGTATGTCGTTGTGCCGTTCTTGCCACGCTCACCAAGATCTTTGTCGGCAACGCGGTTGCCGTGCATATTCTCATTATTGTAATACACGTAAGCCGTTCCCTTAAACTTATTGGTACCCGATTTTGTGATGGCATTGATGCCACCTCCAATGAAGTTTGTCTGACGCACGTCATAAGGAGCCACAACCACCTGCACTTCGTCAATAGCATCCATAGAAATAGGATTACCGCCACCGGGAAGCTTAGAGTTAAGACCAAAGTTATTGTTAAGATTGGCACCGTCGAGAGTAAAATTAGAACTGCGTCCGTCACCACCTGCAAAGCTCATTCCGTTGGAATAAGGGGAAAGGCGGGCAATATCAGAAATACTGCGGTCAACAGTCGGGAGGTTCATTATTTGCGTACTGTTGATATTGGTGGAGGCACCTGTCTTCTCCGCTGCAAACTTTGAAGCCTTTCTACTAATGACAACCTCACCCAACACGCTGGCATCCTCCGACATATTGAAATTCTGGTTGAAGGTTTCGCCAAGCTGAAGTGTAACATTCTTCACCTCTTTTGGCTGGTAGCCAATGTAGCTAACCTTAATCGTGTAGGGACCACCCACACGCATACCCTGAATGGTGTAGCGTCCGTCGATGTTAGTAACGGTAGCATAGCGAGTGCCTGACGGTTCATGGACAACCTGTATGGTTGCGCCAATAACACTCTCATTGGTGTCACCGAACACCACCTTACCCGTAAGAGAGGAAGTAGTCACCTGAGCCAATACTGCTTGCATAACAAAAAACAGCATGACAGAAAGCATGCACAATCTTTTTCTCATAATGAAAATTGTTAATGAAATTTATCTCCATACACGGAGAGTTACACATAATTTTGTAATTCGATGCAAAATTAAACATTTTTTATTACATATCTACTACAATTATAAAAAAAATCCCCATAACGATTTGAGAGCGTTCATCTACAACCAATATAATCGCTTATTAATGTTCTTCATTATAAAAAACATATCTTCATGTCAAAAAGAACATGTCTTCATGTCAAAAAATCATGTCTTCATGTCCAAACACAAAAAAAGGTCTCCAAAGTCGTTAGAC
>ERZ808270.128-NODE-128-length-46708-cov-5.657878_pt1 | contig 46708 bp, 35 predicted proteins | sample MGYA00521082_ERZ808270 | MGnify/ENA primary metagenome ERZ808270 (study PRJEB31516, sample SAMN03275594) | gut metagenome | biome: mammalia-associated habitat; material: feces | host: Papio cynocephalus | place: Kenya | collected 2012-07-27 ... | reverse complement strand
ACGCCGGACTCCCCCACCAGGCACGTGGGAAGCGACCGCACCAAGGAATTTGCGCAGTATCCGCACCGCTACCCGATGCTCTCGCTCGGCAACACCTACAACATCGGTGAAATCGAGGACTTTGTACGCAGGGCTGAGAAAGATCTGGGCAACGTCAAGTTTACATATTCATGCGAATTGAAGTTTGATGGTTTAAGCATTTCCTTGATTTATGAGAATTATCGTTTAGTCCGAGCTGTAACGAGAGGTGATGGAACAAAAGGCGACGATGTTACTGCCAATGTGAGAACCATTCGCACTATTCCATTGGAATTGGATCCATCGTGTGGATGCCCGCCTGATTTTGAAATACGTGGTGAGGTGTTGATGCCATGGAAAAGCTTTGAAAGGCTTAACGAGGAACGTGCCTTGCGCGAAGAACCTCTCTTTGCAAATCCTCGAAATGCAGCTTCAGGCACATTAAAAAGCAAAAGTTCGGCAGTAGTTGCTCACAGGCATTTGGATGCATACTTATATTATGTATTGGGCGATGAAATAAAAGCCCCCACTCATTATACCCGTTTGCAATTGGCACGGAAATGGGGCTTCCAGATTTCTCATCATATACAATTAGCTCATTCTGTAGACGAAATATTCCAGTATATCGACTATTGGGATGTACATCGACGTGAATTGCCTGTAGCTACAGATGGTATTGTCTTGAAAGTAAACTCATTGCGTCAACAATCGCTTTTGGGACTTACTGCGAAAAGTCCGCGTTGGGCAATAGCCTATAAGTTTAAGGCAGAAAGAGCATGTACACGATTGCTCAAAGTTACCTATCAAGTAGGCCGGACTGGTGCGGTAACTCCTGTTGCTAATATGGAACCTGTATTGCTCGCTGGTACAATTGTAAAACGTGCGTCTCTACATAATGAAGATATCATTAATCAACTTGACCTCCACTTGGGAGATTATGTATACGTAGAGAAAGCCGGAGAGATTATTCCTCAAATAACAGGTGTAAATCTTGATGCAAGAGAGGAAAATCAAGCAAGTTTGGGGGGCAAAATAGAATTCATTAAGCAATGTCCCGAATGTGGAACCCCCTTGGTACGTTATCCAGGAGAAGCAGCACATTATTGTCCAAACGATACAGCATGTCCTCCACAGTTGAAAGGGAAAATAGAACATTTCATTTCTCGTGATGCCATGAATATCGATTCTCTTGGTCCCGAAACGATTGATGGCTACTTCGAACGAGGACTCATTCACGATGCTGCAGATCTTTATCAACTTCGTTTGGAAGACCTGTGGGGTGAAGATGGCAATAAAATGCGCTCTGCTCAGAAGATTCTTGATGCATTGGAAGAAAGCAAACAAGTTCCTTTCGAACGTGTATTATTTGCCCTCGGTATACGATTTGTAGGAAAAGTCGTTGCTAAAGGTATAGCACGACATTTCAAATCAATGGATGCGCTGTCAAATGCTACTTTAGATGAGCTCCTTTCATGCGATGGTGTAGGCGAGGTGATCGCTTCAAGTGTAATTACTTTCCTGCATGAAGAGCGCAATATCTCTTTGATACAACGTCTGAAGGAATCCGGTCTGCAAATGGAAATAATGCAATCAGAAAATTCTAGTAATCTACTTGAGGGACAAACAATTGTAATCAGTGGGACATTTGAGAAGCATTCACGTGAAGAATACAAGAAGCTTATAGAAGATAATGGAGGTAAGAATACAGGAAGCATTTCAAAAAAAACGTCTTTTATTCTTGCAGGCGATGGCATGGGACCTTCTAAGAAAGATAAAGCAGAAAAACTTGGTATACCTATTATAAGTGAAGATGAATTTTTAAGAAAAATCCAGGCAGAATAGTTTCAGTACGCCGCCCGACGTACTTGAGCACGTTGGACGGTGTACTAATTCTATTGACTTTAACTGAAAATACTATATACCAGGAGTCTATTTTTTACTAAAAAACTTTACAGTATAAGAGCAGGTTTACTGAATGGCTTACAATAGGAAGAAGAAAAAGTTCTAAATTCTGAAATGAAATAAAACATTCCCGCAAGGACAGAGCAAGAATCGATGTGCTCAAAGCTTCTGAAATGTAATGCTTTCCCCATTTTTAGTACGGGAAAACTGCAAAACAATGGAGTAACATCGGAAAAGATAGCTTTTTGCAGCTAATTATTCAAAGAAAAATGCTAAATTTGTCGCCGCTTACGTTATGCAACTCTTGTAAGACAATAATAAGGATTAGCAAAGCGTGTAGCACATTGCAATTGATAATATATAATCAAAAGACACAAAATGGATATTCAATTTGAGAAAATTGGTAAGGTGAGTGGTGAAATCACCATCAACATGGTTAAGGCCGATTACGAAGCAAACGTAAACAAGGCACTTAAGGATCTTGGTAAAAAGGTGCAGATGCCTGGTTTCCGTCCCGGTCATGTTCCCGCAAGCCTCGTAAAGAAGATGTATGGCACTCAAGCCAAGGCCGAAGAAGTAAATAAACTTCTACAGGACTCACTCTTCGATTTTATCAAGACAAAGAAGATTAACATGCTTGGTGAGCCTCTCGGAAGCGACAAGCAGACACCTCAGGATATTGAGAAACAAGACGACTTCACTTTTATCTTCGACATCGCTATTGCTCCTAAATTCAAGGCAGAGCTCGGTGAAGATGATACAATCGATTACTACGATATCGAAGTTAGTGATGATACTATCACCAAGCAGCTCGGTGCTATGCAGCAGCAGGCTGGACACCCTGAAAGCGTAGAATCTTATGAAGATCGTGACATCCTTCGTGGTACACTTGCTGAACTTGATGAAAATGGTCAACCCAAGGAAGGTGGTATCGTAGTAGAGAATGCTTCGCTCATGCCAAGCTACTTCCAAAATGACGACCAGAAGAAAAACTTCGAGGGTGCTAAGAAGAACGATGTTATCACTTTTAATCCTACTACGGCTTACAATGAAAGTGAAGCAGAACTATCATCTCTTTTCAAGATCGAACGTGATGATGTAAAGAACCACGCTGGTAACTTCAGCTTCCAGGTAAATGAAATCAGTCGTTTCGTTCCCGCTTCTCTTGATCAAGAGTTCTTCGACAAAGTATTTGGCAAAGACGAGGTAAAGAGCGAAGAAGATGCTCGCAATAAGATCAAAGAAAGCATTCAGGAACTTCAGAAGAACGATAGCGACTATAAGTTCCTCCTCGATGTACGTTCTTACGTAGAAAATAAGGTTGGTGACCTTGAATTCCCTGATGAACTTCTCAAGAAGATCATGAAGGCCAACAATAAGGATAAGGACGATAAATTTATCGAAGACAACTACGCTAAGAGCATTGCAGAGCTCAAGTGGAGCCTTATCAAGGATCAGTTGGCTAAGGCTAACAAAATTAAGGTGAACGACAAGGATGTTAAGGCTGCTGCTGTGCAGGCTGCTCGCTTCCAGTTCGCTCAGTACGGCATGAACAATATTCCTGATGAATATCTTGAAAACTATGCTCAAGAAATGCTGAAGCATCAAGAGCAAGTAAATGCACTCATCGAGCGTTGCGTTGACCAGAAGCTTACTGAAGCTCTCAAGTCAACAGTAAAACTCAACCACAAGGCTATTTCTCAGGAAGATTTTGCTAAGATGTTTGAAGAGAATAAGTAAATCCTTCTCGCTTCAAAAAACTTGACAATCTGACGTTAGTGTGCGAATATGCAAATGTATAAGGAAGAAAGATCTTTAGATCATTCCTCTTCCTAAAAGCTACACATTTGCACGTTCGCACACTCGTTTTAAATTTGCGTTTATTCCTTATGTGTAGGATTCGTATATTGGTACCTATCTTCACACTAGGTATACTTGAATTGCTGAAAAGTAGTTCGTTCTTATATCTTAAACAGTACTGACTTCGCAGGTTTCAATACAAGCAAAAAGTTGGTAGTAAAAATAAGAGACCATGGATATTACATCAGATTTCAAAAAATTCGCATCGTCTAAGGCTGGTATCAACTCTATGGTGGTTGACGACATTATTAAGAGTCAAAACCAATACCTCAATCCTTACATCCTTGAAGAACGTCAATTGAATGTGACTCAAATGGACGTATTCTCACGTTTGATGATGGATCGTATCATTTTCTTAGGTACGCAGATTGACGACTATACGGCTAATACGCTTCAGGCACAACTTCTTTACCTTGATTCAACAGATCCAGGGAAAGACATCTCTATCTACGTGAACTCACCTGGTGGTTCCGTATACGCAGGATTAGGCATTTACGATACAATGCAATTTATTCAGAGCGATGTTGCAACAATCTGTACGGGTATGGCAGCCTCAATGGCAGCCGTTTTGCTCGTTGCTGGTCAAGAAGGTAAACGTTCTGCCCTACCCCACAGCCGCGTGATGATACACCAACCTATGGGAGGCGCACAAGGACAAGCTTCTGATATCGAAATCACTGCGCGTGAGATTCAAAAACTGAAGAAAGAACTTTACACCATTATAGCAGACCACTCTCATACAGACTTTGACAAGGTTTGGGCTGATTCAGATCGCGACTATTGGATGACAGCACAAGAGGCCAAAGATTATGGCATGATTGATCAAATATTTCAACCCAAGAAGAAAAGTAACTAATTATGTGCGCAAAGAAGAGTGAACCCAAGTGCTCTTTCTGTGGAAGATCACAATCGGAAGTACCCATGCTGCTAACAGGTGCAAATGGCTACATATGCTCCGACTGCATACAAAATGCTTACCACATGCTTGAGGAATACATTCCTGGAGAAGTGGCAAACGGGAAGAAAGGTATCAAGGAACAAGAAAAGATAGATCTTAATAATATTCCTAAGCCTAAAGAGATCAAGGATTATCTTGACCAGTATATCATAGGACAGGATGATGCAAAGCGCTATATGAGCGTGGCTGTATATAATCACTATAAGCGATTGGCTCAGCATGATGTAGCTAATAAGAAGTTCGCTGATGTTGAGATTGAGAAGTCGAATATCATCATGGTTGGATCCACTGGTACGGGTAAAACGCTCTTAGCTCGTACCATTGCTAAGTTGCTGAATGTGCCCTTTACTATTGTCGATGCAACAGTCTTTACGGAAGCAGGTTATGTAGGCGAAGATGTAGAAAGCATTCTATCACGTCTGCTTCAGGTGGCTGACTACGATGTAGAGAAGGCAGAAAGAGGTATTGTCTTTATTGATGAAATCGACAAAATTGCGAGAAAGGCTGATAATCCATCGATTACTCGTGACGTAAGCGGTGAGGGTGTTCAGCAAGGCTTACTCAAACTCTTGGAAGGAACCATGGTAAATGTTCCGCCTAAGGGTGGTCGTAAACATCCAGATCAAGACTACGTGCATGTAGACACTCGCAATATCCTCTTCATCTGTGGAGGTGCATTCGATGGTATAGAAAAGCGAATTGCGCAGCGACTTAACGCTCATACTGTAGGGTATAATTCCGTACAGAATGCTAAGAAGATTGATCCAAAGAATTTGATGCGTTATATCGAGCCACAAGATTTAAAATCATTTGGTTTGATTCCCGAAATCATTGGCCGTCTGCCTATTCTTACTTACCTCAATCCATTAGATAAAGAAGCTCTGGCACGTATTCTTGTAGAGCCTAAGAATTCTATTATCCGCCAGTATACCAAACTGTTTGATATAGATGGAGTGAAACTTACGTTTACTCAAGGCGCTTTAGATTATATTGTAGATAAAGCAGTAGAGTTTAAGTTGGGAGCTCGTGGCTTACGTTCTATCGTTGAGACTATCATGATGGATGCTATGTTTGAAATTCCTTCAACCGACAAAAAAGAATTTGAGGTTTCAAAAGAATATGCCGAACAACAAATGGAAAAGCATGGTAAGCTAAGCTGATTTTGCGCTTTAGTACATAATAATCAAGTAGAATAGGCAAGGCATGAGGCAAATTCCTAATAAGGAATATTACTTCGTGCCTTGCTTGTTTCTCTACTATCTCTCCCACCTATATGATATTTATACGAAAAAAGCACTATAAAAATAGATATACAATATTTCATTATCAAGAAAATTGTTATACCTTTGCTTAGGTAAATAATGAGAGCTCTTCATGACGTAAAAAAAATGAACGCTTTCATTTCCTAACCTCTAAGCAACCAAGGAAAGCTATGAAGGAAGAATACGAATTGAAAAAAGTGTTGAAGGAACATTTTGGTTTCGATACATTCAAGAGCAATCAAGAGCAAATTATCAAATCGCTATTGAGCGGACACAATGTCTTTGTACTTATGCCTACGGGCGGAGGTAAATCATTGTGCTATCAATTGCCTTCCCTTATTATGGAAGGTACTGCGATTGTAATTTCTCCACTTATTGCCTTGATGAAGAATCAAGTGGATGCAATCAGACATATGAGTCAAGATGATGGCATAGCACATTTTATCAATTCGTCTCTAACTCGCAGTCAAATAGAGAAGGTAAAGGACGATATAAGAAAAGGAGTTACAAAACTTCTATACGTTGCTCCTGAATCACTGACTAAAGAAAGTAACATAGAATTTCTGAAGTCTGTAAAAATATCATTCTATGCAATAGATGAAGCACATTGTATCTCAGAATGGGGGCACGACTTCCGTCCTGAGTATAGGAAAATTCGTCCTATAATCAATGAGATCGGCAATGCACCTGTTATCGCACTTACGGCGACAGCTACCGAAAAAGTAGCAACCGACATTATGAAGAATTTAGGAATAACAGATGCTGATAAATTCAAGAGCTCATTTAATCGTCCTAACCTCTATTATGAAATTCGTCCAAAGACGAAAGACATAGATCGCGACATCATCAAGTTTATCAAGCAAGGTCCTGAAAGAAGTGGCATTATATATTGCTTGAGTCGTAAGAAAGTGGAAGAATTGGCAGAAGTTTTACGCATGAACAATATTAAGGCACAAGCTTATCATGCAGGCATGGACGCTGCCACTCGATCACAGACGCAAGACGACTTCTTGATGGAACGTATCAATGTGATTGTTGCAACCATAGCATTTGGTATGGGCATCGATAAGCCAGATGTTCGCTTTGTGATACACTATGATATCCCCAAAAGTCTCGAAGGATACTATCAGGAAACCGGTCGTGCAGGACGTGACGGAGGAGAAGGAAAGTGCATCGCATTCTATTCACGCAAAGACTTACAAAAACTAGAAAAATTCATGGAGGGAAAACCGGTGGCTGAACAGGACATCGGTCGACAACTCTTGAAAGAGACCGCAGCATATGCTGAAAGTTCTGTATGTCGCCGTAAATTGCTCCTTCACTATTTCGGAGAGACATACGACAAAGACAACTGCGGAAATTGTGACAACTGTTTACACCCTAAACAAAAAGTGGAAGCTAAAAAAGATTTGATGAAAGTGTTAGAAGTTATCCTTGCTACAAAGGAGAACTTCTGTGATGATTATATTAAGGATGTCCTACTCGGAAATCGTACAGAGGAAGTTTGTGCTTATCACCACGACCAATTGGAAGAATTTGGATGCGCTGAAGACTCTGACGAACGCAAACTGAATGCAGTCATTCGACAGGCTTTAATCTCTGGCTATCTTGATAAAGACGTCAATAATTATGGTGTTCTCAAAGTAACGGAAGCAGGACACAAATTCTTGAAGAAGCCACAATCATTTATGATAAGTGAAGATCGCAACTTTGAGGAAGAAGCTGAGGCAGAAATTCAAGAAGAAGCCAATTTCGCTGTTGATCCAGCACTCTTCAAGATGCTTAAGGAGTTGCGCAAGAAAATGTCGGCAGAGCTTGATGTCCCTCCCTACGTAATATTCCAGGACAACTCTTTGGAAGCAATGGCCACTATCTATCCGCAGACTCTTGAAGAATTGCAGAATATTCCAGGTGTTGGTGCTGGTAAGGCCAAGCGATATGGTCAGGATTTCTGCAAACTCATCAAAAAGCATTGCGAAGAAAACGAAATAGAACGACCTGAGGACCTGCGTATACGTACTACCGTCAACAAGTCGAAGATCAAAGTCGGAATTATCCATAGTATTGATCGCAAGGTAGCACTTGATGATATAGCAGTCGCGAATGGTATAGAATTCGACGAATTGCTTGATGAAATTGAAGCGATAGTCTATTCTGGTACAAAAATCAACATTGACTACTTTATAGAGGATGTAATCGATGATGATCATGTAGAGGATATCTACCAATACTTTAAAGAAAGCGAAACGGACGATTTGGACGAAGCTCTTGACGAATTGGGCGACGACTACACGGAAGAAGAAATACGTCTTGTCCGTATTAAGTTCATCTCAGAAATGGCTAATTAAGCCTTTCACGATTTATTGATTATGACAGAAACAAATAATAGCGAAAGCACAGAAAAGAAAAGCTTGAACTTTATCGAGCAGATTGTAGCCAACGACCTCAAGGAAGGAAAAAACGGGGGACGACTCCAAACACGTTTCCCGCCAGAGCCCAATGGCTACTTACATATTGGCCATGCGAAAGCCATCTGTATGGACTTTGGCGTAGCAAAGAAGTTTGGTGGTGTATGTAACCTCCGCTTTGACGATACAAATCCTCAAAAGGAAGATACAGAATACGTTGACGCCATCAAAGAAGATATCCAATGGCTTGGATTCAAGTGGGGTAATATCTACCACGCTTCTGATTATTTCCAACAGTTATGGGATTTCGCCATTCGTCTGATTAAAGAAGGTAAAGCATACGTGGATGAGCAGACAAGCGAAGAGATTGCTGCTCAGAAAGGTACCCCTACTCAGCCTGGTGTGGAAAGCCCTTATCGTAATCGCCCCATTGAAGAAAGTCTTGAACTTTTCGAGAAGATGAATAAGGGTGAAATTGCTGAAGGAGCCATGGTGCTTCGTGCAAAGATAGATATGGCTAATCCTAATATGCACTTCCGTGATCCGATAATCTATCGTATCATCAATAAAGAGCATCATCGTACGGGCAATAAGTGGAAAGTTTATCCTATGTACGATTTTGCCCACGGACAAAGCGACTACTTTGAAGGAGTAACCCACTCTATCTGTACGCTCGAATTTGTACCCCATCGTCCCCTTTACGATCACTTTATCGATGAGTTGAAGGAAGGCAAAGATTTGGATGACAATCGCCCACGTCAGTATGAGTTCAATCGTCTTAACTTGACTTATACTGTTATGTCGAAGCGCAAACTTCTCGCTCTTGTACAAGAGCATTTGGTAGATGGTTGGGATGATCCTCGTATGCCGACTGTATGTGGATTGCGTCGTCGTGGTTACTCACCTGAAGCAGTGCGCAAGTTTATCGATATGATAGGCTATACAAAGTTTGATGCTCTCAACGATTATGCTATGCTCGAAGCAGCTGCTCGTGAAGATCTGAATGCACGTGCACTTCGTGTGAGCGCAGTACTTGATCCGGTTAAGCTAATCATTATCAACTATCCTGAGGGGCAGACTGAGGAGATGGAAGCTATCAACAATCCTGAGCGAGAGGAAGATGGCACACACACCATCACATTTAGCCGTGAACTTTGGATGGAACGTGCTGACTTCATGGAAGATGCTCCCAAGAAATTCTTCAGAATGGTTCCAGGCAAAGAGGTGCGTTTGAAGAATGCGTACATCGTAAAATGCACAGGATGCAAGAAAGCCGCTGATGGAACAATTGAGGAAATTTATGCAGAATATGATCCTACAAGCAAGAGTGGCATGGAAGGAGCTAATCGTAAGGTCAAAGGTACACTCCATTGGGTAAGCGTAGCACATAGTGTTCCTGCTGAAGTTCGACTTTATGATCGCTTGTTCAGTGTGGAGAATCCCTCAGCTGACGATCGTGACTTCCGCGAACTGCTTAATCCTGACTCACTCAAGGTTCTTAGCAATTGCTATGTAGAGAAATTCGCAGCAGAGAATCCTACAGGCAATCGCTATCTGCAATTCCAACGCACAGGATATTTCACAGCAGACAAGAATTCAACACCCGGCCATTTAGTATTCAATCGTACGGTAGGTCTTAAGGATACTTGGGCAAAAAAGAAATAATATTCTCTGCTTTTCTTTAGATTTGAAAAATTAGGGCTACGCTGAATGGGGAAACTTTGATGATAGAAGTATTCCTTTTCAGCGTAGCCTATTTAATTTAGTTACTGACCATGAATAACGATAGCGATAATAAATATTTGCGTGAAGCGATCGAAGAGTATGAACGCAAGATTGAAAATGGCGAAGATTTCTATATGGACGCCTCTGTCTTAATGGATATTGAGGCTTATTATGAGAAAAATAATCGCGACTATGATGTAGAACGCATCATGCGATTTGCGGAACGCCTACATCCAGATAGTGAAGATGTGCTTATTGTCAAAGCATATAGACTAAAAGCCAAAGGGAAATGGGCGGAAGCATCGAATATTATCAAGCGCATTCCTAACCAGGCGCATCGAGATGTGCAGTTGTTTTATGCCGAGGCGGATGTCGCTTCAGCATGCACCTCACGAGCTATAAAACGAATCACCAATTGCTTACCCGCTGTATTACGGGAGGAAGACTATGACTGGTATCTGGATTTAGCAGAAATCATGGTTGACTATGGCTTTGTGAAGCGTGCCGCGGGATTACTACTTGTTATCCCGAAGAAATACAAATTTCGCAGAAGGGTGGACGAATTGCTTACAGAATGCTATTATACAATGCAGGAATTCGACAAGTGCCTTAATATTTGTAATGACATAGTTGATGAGTCGCCTTACGATGCTGAGGCATGGGTCCGATTGGCTGATATTCAGCAGAAATGTAACAAGGTAGAAGACTCAATCGTAAGTTGTGACTATGCTTTGGCAATTGATGAACAGAATAGTCGTGCTATGGTGCTCAAAATTTATGCTATGTCGTGCGTCAAAACACCAGAAGAGACACTCCGACTTTGCATGGAATGCATTCGTCTTTTACCAGATAATTATGAATTTCATCTAAGAGCTGGTGAGCAACTTTTCATCCTCAAACAACCAGAAAAAGCCCTAAGACATTTTCAAGAATCACTGAAGCTTTGCCCTGTTGATTCGCCAGATAGGGCAAGGCTGATAGGAAACCTCGCATATTTATATGTTTCTATGGGGTTGTATACAGAGGCTGAAGATATTATGCTCTCCTGCCTGTCGGGTGGGTCGCCATTTGAACCTTATGTACAGTTGGCGAATTTGATGTTCGCTTTCAATGTTAAGGAACAAGCTGCATTTGAACTTTCACAGGCAATCGCTTGCCCCAACCTCTCGGATAAAGATTTTTATGCCGTAGCTCAGATCCTTATTGAAAATGCATGTTATAGAGAGGCTTTCCATCTTTGGAACACACTTGCTGGCTGTGCCGAAGAGAAGCATTACGTAGATCTTCATGCTTACATAGCATACGCTATGTATAAGATGGGTGAAAAAGATGAATTAACCTATCAAATTACTTTTGCAACATCTTGCGCGCCCGAATTACTAATGAACCTTTTTAGTAAGGAGGTAAAGGTTAATAGTCTCGCTGAACTCATAGCTTTTCTTGATTTGGATATATAATCAGTTTTCAAGTGGTCAAAGCAGATTGAAGTGTTTGATTGAGCAACTTTGAAGAACATTGTTGCAATTTGTTAGCTCCCTCTGCGTATCTTAAAAATGCCAGATTTTTCTGACTATACACAGGCTTAACCATGATACTTTAACGATGAAGATTATAGTGCTTTAATGATCTTCATCGTTAAGTTCTAATGATCTTCATCGTTAAGTTCTAATGATCTTCATCGTAAGCTCTAATGATCTTCATCGTTAGCTCTCTATGATGAAGATCGTTAGAGTTTCATGATTTTGATGCTTTATCAGAGCTATAAGTGTTGCCGTTAATCAACTTGGAAATCAAGAAATTACAAGTTAAATCTATTTCGATAGGCACCTCGCTTATTTTAAGCTATTTATCGCAGAACTGACAATCTCTAAGCTCTTTTGATCTGTAGGAAAGATGGCTTTAGTCTTCCAATCGTTTTGTTGGGTAGCATCATTTTTATCGTCGCTATCATCGGCTGTAGTGCTATTTAAAAGGTCGTAATTAAATAATATAGCAGAGAGAGGTGCTTGAGATTGAAAAGAATCAGAAAGTTTACGAAAAATATAGTTTAGGAATGAATCGCGTGCGTCAGAAAGTGTACCAATACTGCGTGCCATGGCATCGCGTGGATAAGATACGTCGTCAAGTATATATGGTTTCCCCACGCGTTGGGCTATACGATTACATGCATCCAGCCGTTCGTCCATGCGAATATATACTCGTGCCAGTCCACTGAACAAGTTTGAGGGAGTAACCCATCCTATTTCATAAGGGTTGGTAATGATCGAAACAAAATCTACGCCATCCGTATCCATGATGGATTGAAAATTTTGCTCTTTCTCGTTGTCTGTTGGAATTGGAATAGATACAGTCAACATGCGTTCATTATCAATGGATTTTATCCAAGAGACTATTTGGCTTATATGCGGATAGAATGTTTCTTGTGTCTCTTGTGATGTTGGCTGCTTGTAGAGTTTCCATGCTATTATAGAGTTTGTATAAGAATTTCCCTTAGAGTTGGTACTGGTATACCTTCTAATTAGCTCCTGTATTTTGTTCTCATAATTATCATGATTGTTAAGATCTGGGATAGGAATGCCTATTGTCACATCTATATGTTGCTTCTCAAAGTGCTTCAATAACTCGTCAAGAGCAGCAATTTCTGCACTCTTATTTGTGCAAGAATCTGCCATTCCTTGCAACGATATAGCAGCGTACTTTATCCCTAATTTCTTTAAAGACAAAGCTGTGTAGTTAATCACTTTAGCTCTGTCAGCTTTACCTAATTTTATGATAGTTGATATGTCTCCCAGATTCGCTCCAACGTAATAACAAGGCTTACTTGTTTTTTTGTCAAAAAACTGAGCGTCAATAATCTTTAAAGAAGACAAAGACTGCGCCATCAGCCTGAAATGACAATTGACGCACAATAGAAACACGATGCAAATTAGAAAATACCAACTGCGCTTCATAACTCTATAATTCTTTACAGACGCGCTTTCATAGCGCGGTCCATTTCTCTTCGATCTTGTTTCTCTTTCAAGGTGTTTCTCTTGTCGTATTCTTTTTTACCGCGGCATAAGCCAATCACGACTTTCGCTATACCTTTCTCATTGATAAACATGCGAAGGGGGACAATGGTGAAACCTGGCGATTTCGTATCGTCTTGTAATGAAAGTATCTCTTTGCGATTGAGCAGAAGTTTTCTGTCTCGACGTGTTGCGTGGTTATTGAACGAACCAAAATCGTATTCGGCAATGTATGAATTCTTCATCCACATTTCACCATTGTGAATGTAGCAAAATGTGTCGACCAAACTAGCTTTTCCCGCACGAATACTCTTTATTTCAGTGCCCGTGAGTACAATCCCAGCAGTATATTTATCAATAACCAAGAAATCGTGCTCTGCACGCTTGTTCTTAATATTTATTCTTGAGGTTGGAAGTATTTTTGCTTTACTCATAATAGAAATCCGTTTTATTGTTCCACTGTTACAAAGTCAGCAATGTGTTCATCTACGTAGTATGCAATAGCAGCTGTAATCTGCTCTTCATCTTCTACAAAGGCGTCATCTAAATCATCAAAAGCAGGATATTGTTCGAAGAGTGCCATAAACTCTTCGTCGGATCTTTCCTTTGTCAAATCCTCCTTGTGCTCATCATATATGCCTTTAGCTTTGTAGAGTAGTTTGGAAAAATCATGTAATCCCCACAAACGCATAGCTTTAGCAAATGGGTTGTCGAAGAAAAATGGTCCATATCCATTATAAATCAATTGAACAAAGCCACCATCCATCAGTTCGTCACGAAGCATACAATAGCCCCACAGCGTTATCTGATCGGCATTCAACTTCTGCATAGATTCACTGTTAAGCTCTTCGCCTACTTGAGTCTTAAATGCATTTACTATAACGTTCAAAAAAGCGTCCATACTCTCGGATGCTGCTTGACTAATAGTAGCTTCTTTTATATTGATATTCATATCGATAATATTTTCTATTTAGATTTTATCTTGAAGATGTAATCCTTGTAATTTTATGCCTCTTTATTACTTCCGCATGACCTCTATGAGCGTTTTCATGCCCTTAATCTTTTCGTTGGCAATTCGCTTGAGCACATCTTTCACCTTGCCGCGCTCTATTGCAGCATAAGCATAGTGAGACCCAACATCAATGCGTCCAATGTTTGTTGCTTTAAGTCCTCCTTTCTTACAGAAGAAGCCCAACACGTCTGCTTTACTTAGTTTGTCACGTTTTCCACGTCCGATGTAAATCGTTACATATTTAGGTGAAGCAGGCTTTACGCAAGTAATCTGTGAAAGGTCTTCATCCGTTATTTCTTCTGATTCTAAATATTCTGGTAAATGCTCTGTAGGTCCTTGGATCAGGTAGATCATACCCTCTGCATTCCAGCGTGCCGTGCGACCATTTCTATGTGTGAATTCCTCAGCTTTCAGTGGCATATGATAATGTACCACTACTCGAACTTCTGGAATGTCCAAGCCTCGTGCAGCCAAATCTGTGCTAACCAATACATTAGCCGATCCGCTACGGAATTTATAAAGAGCTCTCTCACGCATCTCTTGTTCCATTCCTCCATGATATGCTACAGCAGAAAATCCCTCAGATACAAGGTATTTCCATACGCGATCTACACTTTCTCTATAAGATACGAACACAATCGATGCTTTACTACCTACAAGCGTCAGTAAGCGCCCGAGTGTGGGGAGCTTGTCTTTTTCGGGTGAAAGTGCTCGCTTTATTGTGATGCGTTCTTTGAGTTCAGTCTCTTTTTCTAAAAAATTGATTTTAGCAAACTTTATCTTGAGCATCGACATGAAAGCAGGAATTTCCTCAGCATCAGTAGCTGACGTAAGCCAACAGCGGTCTATACTTCTGAATTTCAGAAGAAGCTGATTCATTTCTTCTTGAAAACCAAGCTCTAAGCATTTATCGAATTCATCTATTACTATAGTTGTCGTAAGAAGACAGTCTAAGTTACCTTTCGCTAAATGATCATTGAGTCTACCAGGCGTCGCAAAGACCACTTGAGGCTTGATTTCTTTTATCTTGCGGTGTTCTTCCATAGTTGACCGTCCGCCATGGAGAGAGATTGAACGCAAGCTGGTTTTCATTCGCTTCAGCACTTCCTCACTTTGCTGTGCAAGTTCTCGAGTGGGAACCACTACAACTGCTTGTAAGGATGTGATTTCGGTATTCATCTCCCTTACTAATGGAAATAAATAAGCCAAAGTCTTCCCAGAACCTGTGGGTGAAAGCAGTACTACCCCACCCTTATGACGAGTCTGTTCATCCATTTGGCATTGCATTGGAGTAAGCGAAGCTATGCCCAAATTCTTAAGCAGTGATTCTTTATCAAACATTCTTTTCAAATTTTGTGTACAAAGGTAGCGTAAAAGATTAGATAAACGCGAAACAAAAGCATAGAAAAAGCGATTCTTGCGACTTCTAATCGACAAAGCACTATTCCCTCTTAAATAAATAGTTGCACAAAATAGTTCGTTTTTTTGCCTAAAACCTTTGACATATCAAATCTTTTATTCAAATTTGCAAGGTAAATAATGCAATTAGCAACATTAATCGTTCATTATCATGGAAAATACAATAAAAAATCTCAGCGGATTGAAAAGAGAAGACTTCCAAAAAGAGGTTCAAGGAAAGCAAGTTGACTTGTTTTTCCTTCATAATGCCAATGGCATGGAAGTAGCTGTTACTAACTATGGTGGCTCTCTGGTAGCAATCATGGTTCCCGATCGTGATGGTAATTATGCTAACGTTATTCAAGGTCACGACAATATTGACGATTGCATCAATTCTCCAGAACCCTTCTTGAGCACTTTGGTCGGTCGTTATGGCAATCGTATTTGCCACGGAAAGTTTACCTTGAACGGAAAAGAATATAGTTTGGCAGTCAATAATGGTCCTAATCACTTGCATGGTGGCCCTACAGGTTTCCATGCTCGCGTATGGGATGCAGAGCAGGTGAATGATCATACGCTTGTACTTCGCTATGTATCTGCCTACTATGAAGAGGGTTTCCCTGGAGAATTGTCTATGACGGTGATGTACTCGCTTACAGATGACAACGAATTGAAAATTGACTATAAGGGAACTACTAATAAGAAGACCATTGTAAATATGACAAGCCATGGATTCTTCTCTTTAGCAGGTATCGGTAATCCCACTCCTACTTGTGAAAACGTTGTCTGCCAGATTAATGCAGATTTCTATCTTCCCATTGATGAGAATAGTATTCCTACGGGCGAAATTCGCAGCGTGAAAGGAACTCCCTTTGATTTTACCGCACCTCATCGTGTGGGTGATCATTTAACAGACTTTTCAGACCAACAGATCAAGAATGGTGCTGGTTATGATCATTGCTATGTACTCAACAAACACGAACCGGGTGAACTTACTTTTGCTGCCAAAATTGTAGAGCCCAAGAGTGGACGTACGATGGAGGTATATACCACCGAACCGGGTGTACAATTCTATTCAGATAATTGGGCTGATGGATATAAAGGACAGCACGGAGCAACATTTGGCAAACATTCTGCACTTTGCTTCGAAGCACAGCACTTCCCTGACAGTCCTAATCATGCTTATTTCCCCTCTGTCGTACTTAAACCTGGGCAAGTTTATACACAAAAGACTATCTACAAATTTGGTGTAGAAGATTAAATCTAAAGCATTGAAGTTTACGGATTTGCAAGACGCAGATTCGTAAACTTTTGCTGCAAACAAGGAAACAATTAATCCATCTAATAACAAATCTAAAACTTTCATCCTAACAAATGAGTAATCAAAAGAAACAATGGGGTGCTATCATCGTAATGATTGCCCTCTTTGCTATGATTGCTTTCGTGACCAACTTATGCTCACCGATGGCAATCATTGTGAAAAACGACTTCGGTGCAAGCAATGTCCTCGCACAGATTGGCAATTATGGTAACTTCATTGCATACTTGGTAATGGGTATTCCTGCTGGTATGATCATTGCCAAAATTGGATATAAGAAGACAGCACTTCTCGGTCTTGTCATTGGTATTATCGGTATTCTTGTACAATGGGCTTCTGGCCACGTTGGCAAAGAATATGCATTTGCTGTTTATTTGATTGGTGCTTTCATTAGTGGTTTTACTATGTGTATCCTCAATTGCGTAGTAAATCCTATGCTCAACCTGCTTGGTGGCGGTGGTAACAAAGGTAATCAGTTGATTCAGATTGGTGGCGTGTTTAATTCATCTGCAGCTGTTTGTGTATACATCCTGATGGGCGCACTTATTGGTGATGCAGCAAAGGCACACATCGCAGATGCTACTCCAGCTTTGATGATTGCGCTTGCCATCTTCGTTATTGCTTTCATCGTAATTTCATTCACCAAGATTGAAGAGCCCGAACAAGCTCCCGTAGATACTTCACTTATTAAGGGCGCTCTCAGCTATCGCCATTTCAACCTTGGTATCTTGGGTATTTTCCTTTACATGGGTATCGAAGTAGGTGTCCCTACTTACATCTTGCAGTTCCTTACCTCTGATCAGGGTGGTAGCATGGCTGCTTCAACCGTAGGTCTTATTGTGGCTGTATACTGGTTGATGATGCTGGTTGGCCGCTTTATTGGTGGTGCAATCGGTGGTAAGGTAAGTAGCCGCACCCAAATCACTGTTGTTAGCTCTCTAACCATCTTGTTGGTACTCTTTGGTATGTTTGCTCCAGAAAGCACACAAGTAAGCGTTCCTGCTATCGATTGGGCTACACTGACTGTTACAAGTGAAAGCGTTCCTGTAGGTATCTTCGCATTCCTTCTCGTAGGTCTCTGTACTTCTGTAATGTGGGGCGGTATCTTCAATATGGCAGTCGAGGGCCTTGGCAAGTATACTGCTATCGCTTCTGGTATCTTCATGACCATGGTCTTCGGTTGTGCCGTAATGGTTGCTATTCAGGGCGGCGTTGCCGACCTTACAGGTAGCTACATGGATTCCTATTGGGTAATCGTATTCTGTGCTGCATACCTCCTCTTCTACGCATTAATCGGTAGCCGCGTTTCTAAGCGCGAAGACGAAAGCGTAGAAAAAGTAGAAAAATAATTTCAACTTATTATAAAGTGGAAGGTTCTCATATGATGGACCTTCCCTTTTCCATCTAACAATTTTAAAATCCTTACTCCCATGAAATTAACTGTAGAAGACGTAAGAAGCCGTTTCGTAGAACATTTTGACGGCACAACTGGTTCAGTATATGCATCTCCTGGTCGCATCAACTTGATTGGTGAACATACCGACTATAATGGTGGCTTCGTATTTCCTGGTGCCGTAACTCAAGGTGTTATTGCCGAAATCAAGCCTAATGGTACTCGCAAGGTTCGTGCTTACTCTATTGACTTGAAAGACTATGTAGAGTTCAGCCTCGACGACGAGAAAGGTCCCTCAGCTACTCACTTCCGCTTCATCTTCGGTGTTTGTCGTGAAATGATGAAGCTGGGCGTACCTGTAGAAGGCTTCAATACAGCGTTCGCTGGCGATGTGCCTCTTGGTGCAGGTATGTCATCATCAGCAGCATTGGAGAGCACTTATGCTTTCGCTTTAAACGATCTCTTTGCTGACAATAAGATTGACAAGTTTACACTCGCTAAGGTCGGTCAAGCTACAGAGCACAACTACATCGGTTGCAACTGTGGTATCATGGACCAATTTGCTTCAGTGTTTGGTAAGGCTGGTAGCTTGATGCGCTTGGACTGCCGTTCACTTCAGTTCAAGTACTTCCCCTTCGATCCAAAGGGTTACAAGCTCGTTTTGCTCAACTCTCAGGTAAAGCACGAACTCGCATCTTCTGCTTACAACGATCGCCGCAAGAGCTGCGAGAATGTGGTTGCCGCTATGAAAAAGCACTGGCCCGAAGTAGAAACGCTGCGTGATGCAACATACGATATGCTTGACGAGGTTCGTCCAGAAGTAAGCGAAGAAGATGCACTCCGCGCCAAGTATGTTATTGGTGAGAAATATCGCGTGCTCGAAGTCTGCGTAGCTCTTGAAGAAGGTGACTACGAAGAAGTAGGTAAGAAGATGTATGAGACTCACTATGGCTTGAGCAAAGAGTACGAAGTATCTTGTCCTGAAATCGATTTCTTGAACGATGTAGCTCACAGTTGTGGTGTCACTGGCTCACGTATCATGGGTGGTGGCTTCGGTGGTTGTACGATCAACCTCGTAAGTGACGATCTTTACGACAACTTTATCGAAACAGCCAAGAAGGCTTACAAAGAGAAGTTTGGCAAGGAGCCTATCGTGATCGATGTCGTTATTGGCGACGGCTCACGTAAACTCTGCTAATTAAGGCATCAACGTAGAAACAAGTTTATATAAAAGGCGCGTCTCTCTAAAGGGGATGCGCTTTTTGCTTGTACGGCCGTCTTTTCACTCCGCAGTTCTTCTGAACATTAATCGTATGTTATCAAACGCGCGAAGCGCGAAGAAACAAACAATCGTCGCCCTTCCGCTTCGCGGTTTTTTGAACATTAATCACCATTAATTGAACATTAATTGATTCATTAATACTGCGCCACGCGCAGATTTACTACGTAGAAAGAGGGAATTAATGAATCAATTAACGTCTAATTAATGACCATTATACGTTAATAATACGCACAAAGCGAAAAGCAACAAGCATTGTAGTATTTCCGCTTCGCGATTTTTTGAACATTAATCACCATTAATTAAACATTAATTGATTCATTAATACTGCGCCACGCGCAGATTTACTACATAGAAAGAGGGAATTAATGAATCAATTAACGTCTAATTAATGACCATTATACGATAGAGACTACGCAAAGCGTAATATTTGTAGTACAATCGTTAAATGCGCAGATTTTTTACATGTCAGCCACCATAGTATTTTAAGGTAATAAACAGATCTATTTATCATATAGCAGGATGGCAAATTCATTTAATGCTATTTACTTCTCATTTTATCCTCATTCAAGAATGCTTCAATCCTAAGCTCTTTTGTTTATCTTTTATTCAAGAAAGGAAGGAGCGTTCTATAAACTGCAGTTTATAGGAGCTATGGACTGCAGTTTATAGGAGCTATGAACTGCAGTTTATAGATATCTTAAAGTGCAGTTTAAAAAGGCTATAAAGTGCAGTTTAAAAATGCGAATACAAAAAAGAAGAAAGACCGAGAACATGTGATCTCTTGTAGAAATCTTACATTTCTCAGTCTTAATATTAGTACGCTCGGCATGAGCATTATCTGATGGATGCAAGTCTTGAGGTAATTATCATAAGGGGCATGTGATTCAGATAATATAGTAAATGCGAATCAACGTGGTCCACAACGTCTTTTCCTCGTTTTGCTGCTCTATCAGAGCTATCAAATATATTCTCTCCTATTCTTATTCTGTTCACATTTCATTCAGTAATACATTGCATCTTATGCATTTCATTCACAATCCGTTCATTTGTCCTCGAACGTTTCTATTGACGTACGTGCAAAGGGGCTATGGATGTACGTCCATAACCTCTATAGACGTACGTTCATAGATTTCATGAATGCGGACAAAGACTAATCAACCTAAATCATACAGTCTTTCTTTTACGTTATTCATAGTTTCGACGTGGCGCTTTATGGAATCGATAGCTAAGGGTGAATAGTACATAACGTGGAATGGTATTATACCAAGTTTCCGTATATCCCTGTACGTTTAACCGACGTTCCATACTGCTACGTTGTGCTAACAGATCAAACGCGGTACATTTAAAGGACAGCGATTTGTCCTTGAGTATACGTTTTTCTATGGAAGCATTCCAAATCCATTCGTCCTTGTTCATAGAGTGTTCTGCATATCCACGGCGATTATAAAGTGTGAGATCTGTACTAATTTCTAACTGCCAAGGGAGTTTTGCTAAGACATTGAATGTGGTAAAAATATCCTTGCTATTGACTGTGGTGAAATTGGTACGCTTGCTTGTGGCATGCTGCCAATCTATCTGTACTTTGATACCAGCATTTAGTGGCTTTGTTCTATAGTTGATGGCGACAGAGGTATTTGTGAATAGATTGCGAACGATGCTTTTATCTAAATCAGAAAGCGATACCTCAGTTTGTCCATCATGTACAAAGTCTGTGCTATGTAGATAGGTAAAGTTGGCAGAAGTTTGTACTTCCCAACGCTCTTTCTTATCGAGTTCGTGAGCGAAGCTACCACCGCAGTTGGCGGACCAATTACCATCGATATTGGCAGGTTGCATCGTTGTAACACCCGTTTCGCTATTATAATAGCGTGCCTGTCCGATAGAATTGCGTGTAATACTGTACCTCACGTTTGCTTCAGCTAAGGTATGGCGACTAAACTTGTTATATCTCGCACCTACACTGTAAGTATCCGAAGGCTTTAGATTATTATTGCCTTTTGTTATAAAAAGTGGATCAGAATCACTCAGTACGTCGAGCAAATAGATAGCACTTGGTAACTGGCGGTATGTACTCGTTGAAAAACTGAAATCACTTATTTTGATATTTAATGAAGGAGCTACCCATATGTAATCTTTGCTTACGTGACGCGTATCGTTCTGATTTCGCCAATCCTTCACACCGCGATGGTGATAATTGATGTAAGGATTAAAGGACAGAGAGAACTTCCGACTATAAAGCAATGTATATGAGAGGTTTAACGAGTGCGTCCAATCATTTACGGTTGTCTCATAACTATTAGCCCAGTCTGTACAATTTGTCAGAGAGTCAGAAGCAGAAGGTAGAATACCTATGATTTTTCCGCCGGGCAATGGCTGGTTCCATCCATTATCCCATTTGTCAAGGCGATACAGCATTGATGTAGTGTTACTGTGTGAGTTGTAGACACTGTAAGAAATCATTAATCGATTAGTCCAATTGCTTTTCACTTTGTTGATAATGTTGCGTGACAGGGCTGCATTCCAATCATAGCTATTTTGAGGAGCATTTGTGTAGCGATTGCGGTAGTCACCTGTAGTGCCCGTTGTAGAGTTGTGGAGTAAGTATTGAGAGAAATAATCTTGCGAGATATGATTGTAGTTACCACCCAAAGACAAATTCCAGTGAGGTAGTGTAAAATAGAGAAACTCACAGACCTTCCAATGATATTTTTGACTTAGTCCCAGATCTCTGTATCGATTAATTATGGAACTTTGTGCCTGCGATACATAGCCAAAATTACCGAATATAGTGTCAAGAACAGAAGCCGGCGAGAGTTCAGCAAGCTGACGATTGAATGTGGCATTTTGTGTCTCACTTTGTGTGTGATTGTCGCTATAACGTAATATATGCTTCCATGTCATGAATACATTCTTGCGTGCATACTTGCCATCAGCAGTCCAATCCACGCTTAAATCGCGAGAATGGTTCATATAGTGTAATCTGCCATATGTATCGCCCGTTTCATAGTAGTTGGTCTGAGAAGCTCGGTTGTTGATGTCGACTGAGTTGTGCGCAACATCTACTGAAGTGCTTATACGATTTTTATTATTCTTGCTATTGTACGCAAAATAAGCTCCGCCTTTATATAGCTTCATTTCGCCATTTTTCACTTCGTCTTTATACCAAACACCTTGTCCCCAAGGCTTGGCTTTGTCGTTTAGATTGTTTGCATTTCCATATATAAACAACTCTGTTTGATTCGTAAAGCGAAGTCCAAATAGGCGTCCTGAATAACGATCATTTGTGCCGTAGCCTCCTTCAGCGCTTACCAACCAACCTTGATTATAATCTTTCTTTAAGTTTACATCTATCACCCAGGGGTCTTGTGCTTCTGCTTTTGTATCTTTACGAGTGAGATATGCATTATCAGGAGCCTTCTGATATGCCTTTACTTTGTCTACTATGTAGGCTGGAAGATTTTCCATAGCCTTTTGTACATCACCATTAAAAAGGTCTTTACCATTGATAAGTAGCGAACTTACTTTATTACCATTAAGCGTAATAACGCCTCCTTTTTCGAGTTTTACACCAGAAAGTTGGCTTATGAGCTGATCAAGCATAGATCCTTCTCCAAGTTCGAAAGCATCAGCATTATATACAAGCGTATCGCCTTTCATCACCATTTTAATCTTCGTAGCACTCACTACAGCCTCGTTCAAATTGCGAAGTTTTACTTCTCTTTCAAGTTGTACTTCTGTCAAATTGATTTCAGAAGAGGCTTCCACACGTATCATGCGTGGCTTGTAACCCTCTCGTTCAAACCTAAGAAGATAATAAGGTTCAGCTGTCTTAACTTCGCATACATAGAAAATCTCTCGTTCACCATTGCTACTGCCAGAATAGAACGTTTTACACGAATCTATGACCATGCTGTCAGTTTTCAACACATAGACACGAACACGATTAAGTTGTCGATTGGACACTTTATCATGTACTTGAATATTGAAATTTGTTGTCTTTGGCTTTTGAGCAAAAGCAGATGAATTCTGAAGTAGCATGACCGCTATAAAGATAATGTGCCATAGTTTAATAGGAATGGGGTGTTTCATGGTGGAAAAGATTAATTTTAAGGACTATTGTGTGCAAATGTACGTTTTTTTTAGTATGTAATCATAAAATCATTAGGAAAAATATATTTCTCGGCATGAAAAAACCGAGAAGCAGAGTATTCTTAATAGAATTCTCATGCTTCTCGGTTAAGATGCAGTATGAAAGAGTTATTTTTCTCAACTAGAGTACATTACACTTGAGAAATTTATGCCTGCGGGCGCAAATCAATCATTAATTCGTCGAGCTGTTTCTGATCGACCTTTGAAGGTGCATCAAGCATGACATCACGACCAGAGTTGTTCTTCGGGAAAGCTATGCAATCGCGGATGCTATCAAGACCAGCGAAGAGAGATACCCAACGATCGAGACCGTAAGCAAGTCCTCCATGAGGAGGTGCACCATACTTGAAGGCATTCATCAAGAAGCCAAACTGCTCTTGAGCTCGTTCAGGCGTAAAGCCAAGTACCTTGAAGATCTTTGCCTGCAGCACTGCATCGTGAATACGAATAGAGCCGCCACCTACTTCTACACCATTGCATACCATATCGTAGGCATCGGCCAATACAGAAGCTGGATCAGTATCAAGCAGAGGTACGTCTTGAGGACGCGGTGCAGTGAAAGGATGGTGCATTGCGAGTAAGCGTCCTTCTTCTTCACTCCATTCAAACATGGGGAAGTCTACTACCCACAGAAGTGCGAACTTATTCTTGTCACGAAGACCGAGACGTTGTCCCATCTCTAAGCGAAGTTCGCAAAGTTGCTTACGCGTCTTCATTGCGTCATCACCCGACATGATAAGAATTAAATCACCGGGTTTTGCATCCATTTTCTGCTTAAGTTGTTCAAGCACTTCAGGAGTATAGAATTTGTCTACCGAACTCTTAATTGATCCATCTTCGTTGACCTTTGCATGAACGAGTCCCTTAGCGCCAATCTGAGAAGACTTCACAAAGTCAGTCAGCTGATCAAGTTGCTTGCGCGTATAATTGGCACAACCGGGCGCACATATACCACCGATGTAATTTGCGTCGTTGAATACTCCGAATGAACCTGTACCCTTTAGCGTATCCATTAATTCAACGAATTCCATACCAAATCGCATATCTGGTTTATCGGAACCAAAACGGCGCATTGCTTCGTGCCAGGGCATACGGATGAAAGGAGTATCGCCGAGATCATAGTCACGTACTTCCTTGAAAAGATACTTAGCCATTTCCTCAAACGTATTGAGAATGTCGTCTTGCGTTACAAACGACATTTCGCAGTCAATCTGCGTGAATTCAGGCTGACGATCAGCACGGAGGTCTTCATCACGGAAGCACTTGGCTATTTGGAAATAACGATCCATGCCAGCTACCATAAGAAGTTGCTTAAGAGTTTGCGGACTTTGAGGAAGTGCGTAGAATTGTCCAGGATTCATGCGTGAAGGCACGATAAAGTCGCGTGCACCCTCGGGAGTAGAACCAATCAATACTGGAGTTTCAATTTCGAGGAAGCCTTTAGAATCGAGGAAGTTTCTTACAGCAATACAGAACTTATGACGAAGTTCAAGGTTGGCACGAACATTCTCACGGCGAAGGTCGAGATAACGATACTTCATACGAAGGTCATCTCCGCCATCAGTATTCTTTTCAATCGTAAAAGGTGGAACTAAAGACTCATTGAGCACATTGAGTTCACTCACAATGATTTCGATATCGCCCGTAGGCATTTTATCGTTTTTGGAGTAACGTTCATTGACAGTACCAGTAATCTGGATGACAAATTCACGACCCAACTTGTTAGCTTTGGCGCAAAGGTCGGCATCGGTTTCTTCATTGAATACAAGCTGCGTTATGCCATAGCGGTCGCGCAAATCAATGAAAGTCATACCACCCATTTTGCGGCTTCGCTGCACCCAACCAGCCAATGTTACTTGTTGGCCTACGTTTCCGATGCGAAGTTCGCCACAGGTATTTGTTCTATACATGTTATGTAGATTTTGAATAATGTTTATTTTCATACGAGTTTGCCAGCAAAAGAAGTGAATTACTCAGTATGCTTTTGCAAGGGTCGCCTCGCTTTTGTCTGCGAAATTACAAATATTGTTCGATACAAGAAAACGCACGGCTCATTATTTTGCGTAGCTTGGGTTCTATCGTTTTATTTACCCACTTGTATGTGTGTTTGCACCTCCTTATTTTATGACCACTTGGTATACCTCACGGTAAATTATTGAGATGATTTGGCTATAATGTTCATTTGCATATAAAGGGTCTGTACTCATTATCAGCAAAGGGAAAAATCCATTTTGTCCTAGATATGGAGGCTGCTTATAGGGCTTGTCTATGATTGAGAACCCTACCCTTTCATAAAATCCTATGCGTCTCTTAGCCAATGATGTTTGGGGTAATTCAACTTCTAATATAATCGGACGATTTCCTACTCCTTTAATAAAAGAACATAGCGCTTTTTGCCCAAGTCCACGTCCGCGGAGCGCTATATCGGTGGCAAAATGTTCTATATAGATAAACTCATTGAAATCCCAATAAGTGAGAATCCCGGAGAAGGCATTTCCCGACTTAATAACCAAGATATGGAAGGATGTATTCACTTGATGGAGATGTAGCCATTGATCTACAGGGCGACGTTCCTCTTGAGGAAATGCTGACAGATAAAGTTCTTTAGCTTGTTCTATATATAAGGAAGATAAAGGCTGAAATGTCATCTTTCGAAATGGATATGCAGGTAAAGATATATAGATGTTTGAATGCAAATGATTTGCTCACAATATGGGTATATTGTTATGCATTCTTGTTAAAGCGCAATGTTAGGATCTTGCTCAATCGTTCTCTTAATGCCTTTTCGTTATCAAGTCTGACTTCGACAAGCAACGTTGTCCCTTGCTCATCAAAGTCTCTTTGTATAATGTCACCACCGCCTTCTCTAATAAAACGCATGGCACAATCGGCATCTGTATAAGGAATAGAAACAGAGAATAGAGACGTCATAATGCATTCTTTGATCTCTGCCATATCGAGAGCTTCACAGATAGCAGTTTTATAAGCAACTCCTAAAGGGCCTGTACCCAATTTAACACCGCCAAAATACCTAACAACAATGCCCAATACGTATGTAAGACCATGCGATTGTAATTGTCCTAAAATAGGACGTCCAGCGGTACCGCTCGGTTCTCCATCATCATTAGCTCGAGTTGTTGTTCCATCGTCTCCAACAATATAAGCATAACATACATGACGCGCATCGTAATATTTTTTCTTATATTGTGCTACACATTGCTTAGCTTCCTCTTCCGAACGGACAGGTATGGCAAATGCTATGAAGCGTGAGCGCTTTTCTGTAAGTTGGGATTGACTAAGAGATTTTATTGTCAAATAAGTATCCATATAAAGGGAGGAGAGATGTAGAATAAATAGGTAATATCAACATAGATAAATAATATGGCATCAATTTCAATCTAATTTGATTACCATATTAATTATAAAATGCAGACAAGCACAAGGTTTATGCTAAAAGAAGACTTACCTTAGTGCTTGTCTGTAAGAAGGTATTATATAGGATCAATTAAAATGATAGAGGAATGTTGCAATACCTGTCAATGCAGGCTTCTTCTGATCTTTGATCTCAATAGTAAACTTAATTTCTACCTTGCATATACCACGCAAATTGGCGATGCTATGAAGTGAGGCTACCAAGCGAACGCTCTGACCGCTGAGCACGGCTTGACCATATTTCATCTTGTCCATACCATAGTTGACCATCATCTTGAGGTTGTTCACCTTGATGATTTGCTCCCACATATATGGAAGGAGTGAAAGCGTAAGATAACCATGTACGATAGTTTGTCCGAAAGGACCATTCTTTGCACGTTCAGGGTCTACATGAATCCATTGATGATCCAACGTAGCATCGGCAAAAGCATTAATGCGGTCTTGATCTATTTCAAGCCAATCGGACTTGCCGAGCTCTTGTCCGAGATACTTCTCAAATTCTTCGTAAGAGTTGATTGTAAGCATTTTTCGTATGATTTATTAAATAGTTCGTTGAATGTTTATGCCTATTCCATTTATTCTGGAAAGGCAGAGTTCTTAAGCATAAGCTAAACCGCGGAAAGCAAATTTTATTGATGGGAAATCTCATCCATAGTAAGCGAAGTGATGAGATCTTGTGCATCAATATGAGCCGTGCATTTATACTGGCCAAAAGTCTTACCTTCGTTGTCGCGTTGGATATGTTGATCTACTGTAAATGTAGCAATAAATCCACCTGTTGCGCCATCACGAGTGAGTTGAAGATCACGATTAACGATAAATTGGCAACCTTGTATATGCTCGTTAAACATTCCATTGATAGTTTTCAGAACCACGGATTTGTTTGCATTGCGCTGATGGAGGAAAGTAGTCATTGTCGACGCTATGTTTGAACAAATTTTACTTTCGTCCTGTTCTGCAAATCCGCTAAAGAAATCGTTTAATACATTTGATACAGCCACTTGTTCTTCAGCGGTAATCTCCTGTTCGTGCAGACTTCCTTGTGCAATTGATGCTTCAGAGGCATAGCGTCCGTCTGGGTGAGCATCAAGATAGTGTTGATAAGCTTCAGAAGTACCGATCTTCTGCGCATTGATGAAGTCGAGCGAGTCAATTTTGATGTCGCAATACCGACCATATTGTGCATCAGGATAGTTATTCTTGAAATTAATGAAATCGTTTACATTTTCAGAGAGTGCAATAGAGTTCCACTTCTGAATCATTTCCTCAAGTTTTGCCAAGCGTTCTCTTACTTCATCGGCATGTACGCTATTGGGGTACTTATTTAAGAAGTCTTGGTAGTCTTCCGGATTGTCATTATTTTCCAATACCTCATATGCCATTTCCTCTTCTGCAGCTTCCGTGTGAGAATTATATAGATAAATACCTCCACCAATCAGCAAGACAATAATGATTGCTATAATTACATAGAGCTTTGTATGATTCTTCTTTGGAGGAATGGACGAAGCTGAGCTGTTACTTGTATTAGCATTAGCTATATTGTTCACCCCTTGTGATGAGAATGACTCTTGAGTAGAATTGGTCTGGTTTAAATTTTCTGATAGGTTTTCAGCTTGGGAAGAAGCATTTAAGCTTGTATTCCCTCCGAGATTTTTTTCTTGCATATCGTTTGTTGTTTAGTAAACAGATAATTTTTACGCTGCAAAGTTACAGTATACCAATTGAAATAACAAAGTAATTGCATGATTTTCGTAAATTACGATAAATGACAAGATAAAAACGATGCGAATCTCATTTAAAATGTGTAATTTTGCGCGTAAATATATATTTTTTAAAACTTAATGGAAACTTTGTACAAGATTAAGAAAGGTTTGGACCTTAAGCTGAAGGGGAAAGCCGCGCTCGATCTGAAGGTTGCTACTCCAAGTGAAGAGTATGCCATCATGCCGACCGATTTTCCTGGCATTGTTCCCCGTCCTGTAGTAAAGGAAGGTGACACTGTTGTAGCTGGTCAAGCTTTGTTTGTAGACAAAGCTACTGAACGAATCCAATTCGTTTCACCTGTGAGTGGTACAGTCGTCGGAGTGGAACGCGGAGAACGCCGTAAACTTTTGCGCTTTCGCGTAAAGGCTTCGCAGAATCAAGAGTTTAAGGATTTTGGCGCTCATGAAGTGTCAAAGATGAGTGGCGACGACGTGAAGAATCTGTTGCTTGAAAGCGGATTGTTCGCATTCTTTCGCCAGCGCCCTTATGACGTTATAGCATCGCCCGAAGACAAGCCTAAGGCTATTTTTATTTCCACATTCAACAAAATGCCCCTCGCTGCAGACTTTAGTTTTGTAGCAACAGGCAATGAAGAGGACTTTAAGAAAGGCGTTCAGGCTTTGTCAAAGATTGCCAAAGTTTATTTAGGAATTTGCCCCGAGCAGATCAACTCACGCTTGCTGCCTATCAGTGAAGCACAAGTTAATGTGTTTGATGGACCAAATCCTGCAGGCAACGTGGGTGTTCAGATTAACCATGTTTCGCCTGTCAACAAAGGCGAAGTGGTTTGGACTTTCGGTGCGGAAATGGCTATTACATTGGGTAGACTGCTCCGTACGGGAAAGGTATCACTCTCACGTCGTATTGCAGTAGCTGGTTCTTGCGTAAAACAACCTCACTATGTTGAGACTCTGATAGGTTCACCCCTTGCTGATGTTTTGAATGGTCAGCTTACTTCAATAGAGCACGTACGTATTATCAATGGTAATCCTTTCGTTGGTTATAAATCAAATGTCTCTGATTTCTTAGGAGCTTTCAGTACGGAAGTTTGTGCTATACCAGAGGGCGATGATGTAAACGAAGCATTTGGTTGGATAGCTCCGCGTTTCAACGATTTCTCTACAAATCATAGCTACTTCTCTTGGCTCTTTGGAAAAAAGCGTGCTTACAATCTCGACTGCCGCATTAAGGGAGGAGAACGCCATATGATTATGAGTGCTGAGTACGAACGCGTGTTCCCTATGGATATCTATCCCAGCTATTTGATAAAGGCTATCATCACTGGCGATATTGATCGTCAAGAAGCATTGGGTATTTATGAAGTAGCTCCTGAAGATTTTGCTGTTGCTGAGTTTATTGACTCTTCGAAGTTGGAACTTCAGCGCATCGTACGCGAAGGACTTGACATTCTCAGAAAAGAAAATGCTTAAATAGTGAGTGAAATCCGTGAAAGAGTTCTTTCATTTCCGCATTATTAATGCGGTAATATACTATGTGCCTTCATATCTTATTTGCAAACATTACTACTTATATTGCAGAAATAAAGCATTTAAGGTGGAATGTGCTCCACATAGAATGAACTCAATACGCAAAATCCACTTACTGAACAATACATTTTGAAATGATAAAGACAATATTCGATAAATTACGTCCCAACTTTGAGGAAGGCGGTAAGCTGAAAGCTTTTCGTTCGGTGTTTGAGGGTATGGAGACATTTATGCTCGTGCCTAACACCACTTCACGTGTGGGAGTGAGCGTGCATGATGCAATCGATTCTAAGCGCATTATGTCGTTCGTAGTGATAGCTTTGTTGCCTGCACTCCTTTTTGGTATGTACAACATCGGCTATCAGAATGCTTTAGCCGCAGGTAAACTGGCTGAGACAGGTTTTTGGGCCATGTTTTTGTATGGTTTCCTTTTGGTATTACCAAAGATCATCGTGTCTTACGTTGTAGGTCTTGGCATTGAGTTTACTGTAGCTCAATGGAAACATGAGGAAATTCAGGAAGGATATCTCGTAACGGGTATCTTAATCCCCTTGATTGTGCCCGTAGGCTGTCCGTTGTGGATGCTTGCTTTAGCCGTGGCATTCTCTGTGATTTTCTGTAAAGAGATCTTCGGAGGTACGGGTATGAACATTTTCAATCCCGCACTCGTAGCTCGTGCTTTCCTTTTCTTCTCTTATCCTACCAGTATGAGTGGTGACAAAGTTTGGGTTGCTGGCGAGCAAGTGCTTGGCTTAGGCTATTCCCTCCCCGACTCTATTACCACAGCTACTCCTCTTGGCCAAGCAGCTGCTGGTATGTCTCCCACCGCAAGTTTGAGCGACATGATTCTTGGTTTCATTCCAGGCTCTATTGGCGAAACTTCGGTTATAGCTATTGCCATTGGTGCAATTATCTTACTATATACTCAGATCGCTTCATGGCGTACTATGGTGAGCGTATTCGTTGGTGGTGCAATAGTTGCTGTACTTTTCAATATGCTGGGCTTGCAGGACAACTCAGTAGCCACGATGCCTTGGTATGAACACATTGTTACCGGTGGCTTCTGCTTTGGTGCAGTATTTATGGCTACAGATCCTGTAACAAGTGCACGCACCGAAAAGGGTAAGTATATCTATGGCTTCCTTATCGGAGCATTAGCTATCTTGATTCGTGTGCTTAATCCTGGTTACCCCGAAGGCATGATGCTTGCAATTTTGTTTATGAACATGTTTGCGCCTTTGATTGACTATTGTTTTGTACAGAGCAATATCAATAAGCGCTTGAAACGAGTTGGAAAATAAGAACTCTTTTGACATGCGATCACCCTTAGTCACTCACTCCTGTTTCTTATGCATACGTCATATAGACATGGTATTGACAAATAAGGAAAAGAATCGGTCAATATTGTTCACAAAAAACATATTAAATGAATACAAATAAAAATTCATACACAATCATCTACGCATCCGTGATGGTTGTCATTGTAGCTTTCCTTCTCGCATTCGTTTCTTCAGCTCTTAAGCCTACACAGGATAAGAATGTGTCTTTGGACAAGAAGAAGCAAATTTTGGCTTCGCTAAACATACGCAATATTTCAACCCCCGAGGAGGTAGAAGCAAAGTATAGCGAAGTTGTTGAAAAGGATATGATTGTTGACAGCAAAGGCGCTATTGTGAAAAGCGGCGAAGGTAAAGATAAAGATGGCTTTACGCTTTCAAGCAAAGATATCAACGAGAAGTCGCTTCCCGTCTACATCTGTAAAATTGGTAATGAAACGAAATATGTATTCCCTATGACGGGTCGCGGCCTTTGGGGCGGCCTTTGGGGCTACGTTTCAGTGAATGCCGACTTGCAGACAGTTTACGGAGCATATTTTTCTCATGAAAGCGAAACTGCTGGTCTCGGTGCACTCATTGCTGAAGAAAAATTCCAAGACGAGTTTAAGGGCAAGCACATCTTTGCGGCTGACAACAACGACTCTGTAGCTTTGACCGTGGTAAAGAACGGTAAAGTGGAACCCGGAAAAGAGAACGTTCAGGTAGATGGTATCACTGGTGCTACACTCACATCAAAGGGTGTGGCAGATATGGTAAACAAAGGCCTCGGACTTTATCTCGGTTATTTCAAATCAATCAAAAAGTAACTTCACATTGAGAGTCAAGGTGCTGGATACTACTGACAAAGGTGGTACACATCACACCAGATTCTTAATCTAAATCATTTATAACATGAGTCTGTTTTCAAAAGAAAATAGAGAAGCCTTGACTGGTCCACTCAATCTGAACAACCCTGTGGCTGTACAAGTATTGGGCATTTGCTCAGCATTGGCCGTTACTTCCCAATTGGAACCGGCTATTGTAATGGGACTCTCTGTGACCGTCATCACGGCTTTTTCAAATGTGATTATTTCACTTCTCCGCAAGACTATCCCGAGCCGTATTCGCATTATCGTACAATTGGTAGTAGTAGCAACTCTTGTTACACTCGTATCGCAGGTATTGAAAGCCTATGCTTATGACGTCAGTGTGCAACTATCAGTCTACGTGGGCTTGATTATTACAAACTGCATTCTGATGGGTCGTCTCGAAGCCTTTGCCATGATGAATGGTCCATGGGAATCATTCCTTGATGGTATTGGTAATGGATTGGGCTATGCGTGGGTGCTCGTAGCAGTAGGCTTCGTACGCGAACTTTTGGGTAGCGGTACATTGCTCGGTCTGCGTGTCATCCCTGAAAGCATCTATGCTCAAAATGGTGGCTTCTATGTCAACAATGGTATGATGACCATGCCCGCTATGGCTTTGATCCTATTGGGCTGTTTGATTTGGGCACATCGCGCTTACAACGATCGAAAGGCTACCAAAAAGTAATCACACCGCAAGCGCTTCAAGCTAATCAATCATGTGATAGATTCGTAATGGTGTGCAGAAAAAGTAAATATAAGCATTCATTTCGTAACTGCTGTTCGGATTTAGATGCCTCTCACTTCTTCTCGCTCCTCCCCTTGAAGCATTGCACAGAATATATAATAACATGGAACATTTATTAAGTCTGTTCGTCCGCTCTATCTTTGTGGACAATATGATATTCGCCTTCTTCCTTGGCATGTGCTCCTATCTGGCAGTTTCCAAGAATGTGAAGACTGCCTTAGGATTGGGTGTTGCGGTGACATTTGTGTTGCTCATTACAGTTCCCGTAGACTATCTTTTGCAAACCAAGGTGTTAGGTCCCAACTGCCTTGTAGAGGGAGTTGATCTTTCATTTCTTTCATTTATCCTCTTCATTGCTGTGATTGCAGGTATCGTGCAGTTGGTAGAAATGATTGTAGAGCGTTTCTCTCCTTCTCTCTATGCTGCATTGGGTATATTCCTCCCCTTGATTGCTGTAAACTGTGCCATCATGGGTGCAAGTCTTTTCATGCAGCAGCGCATTGGTATGGAGCCTGGAAGCACACAGTATATTGGCAATGTAGCTGATGCCGCTGTCTATGCTTTAGGTTCTGGTATTGGATGGCTTCTCGCCATTGTGGCTCTTGCTGCAATTCGTGAGAAAATGGCCTATACTGATGTACCCAAACCTCTACAAGGTCTTGGCATCACGTTTATCACAGTAGGACTCATGGCCATGGCTTTCATGTGCTTCTCAGGTTTGAACATATAATATCAGGAAGAAACAATGGATATCAATTTGATTTTAACAAGCATCGGAGTATTCTTGATAATGATACTCCTCTTGGTTATTATCTTGCTCGTGGCAAAGAAGTATCTTTCGCCAAGTGGCAAGGTAACGATCACAATCAATGGTAAGGACAAACTTAGCGTCGACCAAGGTGGCAACCTCCTCACCACTCTTTCAGATCAAGGTATCTACCTTCCCTCTGCATGTGGTGGTAAGGGTAGTTGCGGACAATGCAAGTGCCAAGTCGTAGAAGGCGGTGGCGAAATACTTGATTCTGAAAAGGGCCACTTCACGCGTAAGCAAGTGAAAGAGCATTGGCGCTTGGGATGCCAGTGCAAGGTGAAAGGCGATCTTTCTATCAATGTGCCCGCAAGCGTATTGGGTGTGAAGGAATACGAATGTACCGTAATCTCTAACAAGAACGTAGCCACATTTATCAAGGAATTCAAGGTTCAGCTTCCTGCTGGCGCTCACATGGACTTCCTCCCCGGTTCTTATGCACAGATTAAGATTCCTGCATTCAGCATGGATTATGACAAGGACATCGATAAGAGCCTTATTGGTGATGAGTACCTCCCCGCATGGAAAAAGTTTGGTCTCTTCCCCTTGAAGTGTGTCAACACTGAGCCCACTGTGCGTGCTTACTCTATGGCTAACTATCCTGCAGAGGGCGATGTGTTTATGCTTACCGTGCGTATTGCCACTCCTCCATTTAAGGCAGATAGAAGTGGATTTATGGATGTAAATCCTGGTATTGCTTCATCATACATCTTTACGCTCAAACCAGGTGATAAGGTAATTATGAGTGGTCCTTATGGAGACTTCCATCCCCACTTCGACTCTAAAAAGGAAATGATTTGGGTAGGCGGTGGCGCTGGTATGGCTCCTCTTCGTGCTCAGATTATGCACATGACTCGTACGCTCAACTGCCGTGATCGCGAGATGCATTATTTCTATGGTGCACGCGCACTCAACGAGGTATTCTACTTGGACGACTTCCATCAGTTGGAAAAAGATTTCCCCAACTTCCATTTCCACCTTGCTCTTGACCGTCCCGATCCCGCTGCTGATGCAGCAGGAGTAAAGTACACTGCAGGATTCGTACATCAAGTAATGTACAACACTTACTTGAAAGATCACGATGCTCCTGAAGATATCGAATACTACATGTGTGGTCCTGGTCCTATGTCGAAAGCTGTAGTTGCTATGCTCGACAGCCTCGGAGTAGAGCCAGAAAGCATCATGTACGATAACTTTGGTGGATAACACTCATCTCTATATTCTATATGATTAAAGCCGTTTTCCAATTTGGGAAGACGGCTTTATTTGGGTACGCTCGGCATGAGCATTGTCTAACGGATGGAAGTCCCGAGTAAGCCCTAATAACGGGAATTACATAGCTAGAAGCAAGAATGTTCGTCGCGAGATGAAATCTGAAGGAAGCTGGCGACAAACATCTGACCTAACGGACAGAAACTTCATATAAGGCATATGACCATGGATAAGATTATACAACAAATCAAAGTCCCATAGCTATTCGGAATGGTTGGTGTAAATGAAATAGGTATAAGATGGAAAGATAAGGCTCTTATCCCAAAGATAGAGTCTTGATAGATATTATATGTCATGACTTGAATATGTGCAATGGGACAATATCCGTTATATTAGTAGCATACTTAAAAAGCCCTAAAGAAAGGGATTCCACATTTGGAGCCTTTCTTTAGGGCATTTATTAAATAAAGGTATTATGAGAAGTACTCGTATTAAAGATTATTCTTCTCGATATCCTTGAAGTACTTATAAGTTCCGTGAGTAATGCTCTCGCAAGCAGCCTCATCACACACGATGATGCCATGCTGATGCATCTGAAGTACAGAGATAGTCCACATTTGAGTAACGGGACCTTCTACTGCAGCCTGAAGAGCACGAGCCTTATTGTGACCATTGCAAAGGATCAATACTTCCTTAGCCGACATTACAGTACCTACGCCAACGGTAAGAGCTGTTGCAGGCACACCCTCAGGATCACCACCAAAGAAGCGAGAGTTTGCAATACGAGTATCAGTTGTTAAGGTCTTCTGACGAGTGCGGCTTGTCAGAGAGCTACCCGGTTCATTGAAGGCAATGTGGCCATCAGGACCGATACCACCAATGAAGAGGTCAATACCACCTGCGTCCTTAATCATCTGCTCGTAATGAGCACATTCTGCAGCGAGATCTTCGGCATTACCATTAAGAATATGAATATTCTCTTTAGGGCAATCGATGTGATTGAAGAGGTTGGTAGCCATGAAAGAGTGGTAGCTCTCGGGATGTGACTCGGGAAGACCTACATATTCGTCCATATTGAAGGTCAGCACGTGCTTGAAACTTACACGTCCTTCCTTATTAGCCTTTACCAAGGCTTTATACATACCGATAGGTGAAGAACCCGTAGGAAGTCCCAATACGAAAGGCTTCTCTGCTGTTGGGTTGGCAGCATTGATCTTGTTGATTACATACTCAGCAGCCCAATTTGACAGCTTCTCATAGTCGGGTTCGATAATAACTCTCATGATTTACTTGATTATAATGGTTATTGTAAATATATCTATTCGCTTGCTGCAAGCCCGAGATAAGCCCGAGCCCATAGATTTATCGCAAAAGTAATTAATCTTTGCGGACTTTCCAAAAGATTTGCATATTCTTTTTCCTAAAACTCTATTTATGGTCAAAAAGGAGAAGCATTCTAAGTATTTTTTGTACTTTTGTAAAGAATAGGCTGAGGCAAGCGAAGGCTGCTAATGCTTATGTGTTATCTGACTATTTCCATTTCTATACGATAAACAAGATCATGCAAGATTTCGTACATCTTCACGTACACACCCAGTACTCCATACTTGACGGACAAGCCTCTGTACCCAAATTAGTGGACAAGGCCATTAAAGATGGTATGCGAGGAATGGCGGTAACGGATCATGGCAACATGATGGGTATCAAGGAATTCTTCAATTATACCAATAAAGTCACTGGCAAAGCCAAAGGTATCGTAAAAGATACAGAAGCTAAGTTGGTGGCTCTGAGGGATGGCACGTATGAACCGAAGTTGGATAAAGAAGGAAAGAATCCTGATGCTGGAAAATCCACTGAAGAGTTGATTAACGAGTGTGAAGCAACGCTGAAGAAGCAACGTCCTATAGCACAATTCAAGCCTATCTTTGGTTGCGAGATGTACGTTGCGCGTCGTGGCGACAAGGCCTTGAAGGAAATTCGTGCCGATCAGTCGGGGTGGCACTTAATCGTGTTGGCAAAGAATGAGCATGGATATCACAACTTGATAAAATTGGTCTCTAATGCTTGGGTGGATGGTTTTTACATGAAGCCACGTACTGATCATAAGGAGTTGGAGAAATATCATGAGGATCTTATTGTTTGCTCTGCTTGCCTCGGTGGTGAAGTTCCACAAAAGATTCTGGCGGGCAAAATTGAAGAAGCCGAAGAGTCCGTCAAATGGTTTAAAAATCTTTTTGGCGATGATTATTATTTGGAACTGCAACGGCATGAAGTAAAAGATCCTTCTATCAATGCCAATCGTGACACCTACCCTCTGCAAGTGGAAGTCAATAAAGAATTGCTCCGCATTGCCAAGAAATACAATATTAAATATATCTGTTCGAATGATAGCCACTTTGTTGACGAAGAGAATGCTGAGGCACACGACAGACTAATATGCCTCTCTACTGGGCGAGAGCTTAACGACCCGAAGCGTATGCTCTACACCAAGCAGGAATGGTTTAAGACGCGAGCTGAAATGAACGAGGTCTTTGCCGACCTGCCCGAGGCTTTAGCCACAACTTGTGAAATCTGCGACAAGGTAGAAACCTACTCTATCGACCATGCCCCTATCATGCCAAACTTTGCCATTCCCGAAGAGTTTGGAACGGAAGCCGAATATCGTGCTCGTCTGACAGAGAAAGACCTCTTTGACGAGTTCACTCAAGATGAGAATGGCAATGTGGTGATGAGTGAAGAGGACGGACTGAAGAAGATAAAAAAGCTCGGTGGATACGACAAACTATATCGTATCAAGTTGGAAGCCGACTACTTGGCAAAATTGGCTTACGAAGGCGCCAAGAAAAGGTATGGCGATCCTCTCGATGACGAAACTGCTGAGCGTATTAAGTTCGAATTACACATCATGAAGACGATGGGTTTCCCTGGTTACTTCTTGATTGTACAAGACTATATACGCGCTGCTCGCGAGGAATTGGGAGTAAGCGTAGGACCTGGTCGTGGTTCAGCTGCAGGTAGTGCCGTGGCTTACTGCTTGGGCATTACACAGATTGACCCGATCAAGTACGACCTTCTGTTTGAGCGTTTCTTGAATCCCGACCGTATTTCACTTCCTGATATTGATGTTGACTTCGATGATGATGGACGCGGACGTGTGCTGAATTGGGTTACTCAGAAATATGGGGCTGACAATGTAGCACACATTATTACGTATGGCACAATGGCCACCAAATTGGCTATTAAGGATGTGGCTCGCGTACAGAAATTACCCTTGCAGACATCTAACTACCTCTGCAAACTAATTCCTGACAAACTTCCTGAGGGTCCTGATGGTAAAGTGCCCAAGATGAATCTGACGAATGCGATTGCCGCTATACCCGAACTCCGTGAAGCCGAAGCCTCGTCAGACAAACTACTTAGAGACACTATTCGCTACGCCAAAATGCTTGAAGGCAATGTGCGTAATACGGGTGTGCATGCTTGCGGTTTCATCATCTGTCGTGACAATATATCCGACTGGGTTCCTGTATCTACAGCCAAGGATAAGGAGACCAACGAGGAACTCCACTGTACACAGTATGAGGGTCGAGTCATTGAGGAAACGGGACTCATCAAGATGGACTTCTTGGGGCTTAAGACGCTTTCTATTATCAAGGAAGCACTTGAAAACATTAAGCTCTCTTTGGGAATTGATCTCAACATTGATGAGATTAGTATCGAAGATCCTGCTACCTATCAGCTCTACTGCGATGGTAGGACCATTGGTACGTTCCAGTTTGAATCTACAGGTATGCAGAAATACCTACGCGAACTTCAGCCTTCTACTTTTGAAGACCTCATCGCCATGAATGCACTCTACCGTCCAGGTCCTATGCAGTACATTCCTTCGTTTATTGCTCGTAAACATGGCGACGAGCCCATTGAGTACGATTTGCCCTGCATGGAGAAATACTTAAAGGATACTTATGGTATTACGGTCTACCAAGAGCAAGTCATGCTTCTCTCACGCGAGATTGCCAACTTTACGCGTGGTGAGAGTGATGCCCTGCGTAAGGCTATGGGTAAGAAGCTTATTGAGAAGCTAAACCACATGTACCCCAAGTTTATCAATGGTGGTAAAGCCAATGGATACGATCCTAAGATATTGGAAAAGATCTGGAATGACTGGCGCGCCTTTGCCTCTTATGCTTTTAATAAGAGTCATGCCACATGTTATTCTTGGGTAGCTTATCAGACTGCTTACCTCAAGGCCAACTACCCATCGCAATACATGGCAGGTGTGATGAGCCGAAGCTTGGCCGATATTACTACGGTATCCAAACTAATGGATGAGTGTAAGTCTATGGGCATCCGCACGCTTGGTCCTGATATTAACGAAAGCTACTTAAAGTTTAGCGTGAACCATAGTGGTGACATACGATTCGGTATGGGTGCTGTAAAAGGTGTGGGCGAAGGTGCAGTCCTCCAGATCTTGGAGGAAAGGAAAAAGAATGGTCCGTTTGAATCGGTATACGATCTCGTAGAGCGTGTTAATCTTTCAGTCTGCAATAAGAAATCACTCGAAAGCCTTGCACTCTCTGGTGCTTTCGATAGTTTCAATTCTATCACGCGTGAGCAATTTGTTGTCCCTGGTGATAATGGCGAAACTTTTCTTGATGCACTTGTAAGGTATGGCAATAACTATCAAAACGACAAAGCAGAGAGCGAATTCTCGCTTTTTGGAGGAAGTGAAATGGTAGAGATTGCACGTCCTGAGCCATCGAAGAATATTCCTCGTTGGAGTGACCTTGAGCGACTCAACAAGGAGCGCGACTTAATAGGTATCTATATCTCAGGACATCCGCTCGATTCATATAAGATTATTATTGAGAATGTCTGCACTATGCACATGGACCAACTCGAAGATATCACGCCTTTTGCCAATAAAGATGTGACACTCGGTGGTATAGTAACGGATGTGCGTACAGGACAGACTCGCACTGGTAAGCCTTATGGCATCGTAAAAATGGAAGATTACTCTGGACCTGGAGAAATTGCCCTCTTTGGCGATGAATGGGCTAAGCATAGCGGCTATTTTGCGGTTGGTAACAGCCTGTTTATCACAGGGCGAGTAGACGAGCGTCAATGGAGAAAGGATGAATACGAACTTAAAATCGGACGAATAGAATTCCTTTCTAATGTGAGAGACGAGAAGATCAAGTCAATCACCATTACCCTTGATCTAAATCAACTCACCTCTAAGATTGTGGCTGACATTTCATCAAAGGTCAAGGAGAATGAAGGTCCATCTGAACTCTATTTCAACGTGGTAGACCACGAAATGCAAACGCAGGTTATGCTGCAAAGTAAGAGTGTGCGTCTCACTGTTGAAAGTGAGCTCATCAATTACTTGAAGAGCAACCACATTAAATATAACATTAACTAAGGGGCGTACAAAGCGCGGCATGCTATTTGCTTCGTGATAGTTATACACCTCTACGCATTATAAATCATTTATTAAAAGATAATTATCAATATGGAAAAGATCATCACTGACTCCAACTTCGAAGGCATCGTTGCCGAAGGTTTACCCATTGTTCTTGATTTCTCAGCCACTTGGTGTGGGCCTTGCAAAAAGATTGCTCCTATCATTGAAGAGCTTGCTGGCGAATACGAAGGTAAAGTAAACATTGGCAAGTGCGACGTTGACGACAATGACGAACTCACCGCTAAGTTTGGCATCAGAAATGTCCCTACTGTGCTTTTCATCAAGAATGGTGAAGTGGTAGACAAGCACGTAGGTGCTGCACCTAAGAAAGAATTTGTCGAAAAAATAGAAGCTCTCTTGAAATGAATTTAGAAGAAGAACTGATACAGGATGCACAGGAGGATGCAGCCGCAGTGGCATACATCCAAAAGCATTTACCACAGGAACTGCAGGAGCAGTACGACGAAGAGACGCTCTACTACTTTCTCGATCTCATCATCGAGTACTATACAGAGAGCGGCATTCTCGATGCTCAGCCCGACAAAGATGGTTATGTTGAAATAGACGAAGAGGCCATCGCGCAGTATCTTGCCAAGAAAGCAAAGAAGGAACATATGGGTGAATTCTCAGCAGACGACCTCTTGTTTGTAGTACAAGCTCATATGGACTTCGAGGAAGAACAAGAGCAATAAACCTTCTTCAGCCAACAGCGTTCTCTCAATAGAACGTGGGAATAGCGTTGACTATATCTTTCACATATAATAAAGGAGTAGAATCTACTGAAAGTGCATAACTTCAGTATGTTCTACTCCTTTTATATATAGGTAGGTTCGCTCTGAGGGATTAATCGAATTGAATCGCTTTGGCTGGTTGTACTCTCGAAACTAAAAAACTTGGCAAAATGAGCGCTAACATGTTGACGAATAGTGTCACGATGTTGAGCACGACAATCCATACCACGTTGATTTCTACTGGAGCAGTAGGAACATAGTAAGTTTCAGGATTGAGAGTTATGATATGAAAATGCTGTTGCAAGAGCACTAAGCCCAAGCCAAGAACGTTTCCCCAAAGCATACCTCTACCAACAATGAATGCTGCATAAAGCAAGAATGTATGGCGAATACGGCTGTTTGTTGCTCCCAAAGCTTTGAGCAAACCGATAGTAGATGTACGCTCAAGGATGAGGATGAGCAATCCACTGATCATGGAGAAACCTGCTACGATAGCTGTGATAATAAGAATGACCATCACGTTAAGGTCGAGCAGACTGAGCCATGAGAGGACGGATGCAGTCTGTGGATTTTCATTGGCGGTAATCACCGCGGGGATGTGTCCGTATGCGTCTTTCTTCCCCTCTATGGTCTGTCTCAGATAGGCGGTGGTTTGAGGCATCACGTCAAACGATGTGAGCTGTACTTCTACAGCCGTACTTTGTTCGGTCTTCCATCGGTTGAGTTGGTTGACAGTGGCTAAATCTGTAAGTACCATTGTCTTGTCAAACTGCTTCATGTAGGTATTATAAATACCCACTACTTGGAATCGACGTTGCTTAATCGTATTGGAAAAGAAATAGCTATAGACTCTGTCACCAACTTTTAGCTTCAATTGATTCGCAAGTGTCTGAGAAATGACTACCTGGTTGGTCGTCTGCTGATCACTGAATTTAGGAAGCGTACCGCTGACAAGATATTGCTTCATGAAGCTATAGTCGAAATCAGTTCCCACACCTTTCAATACAATACCTGCAAAGTCGGTGTCGGTCTTGAATATGCCCATCTTGCGTGATACGCGTTGCACGTGAGTCACCCCAGGAGCGGCCTTGATGGTACTTATCATCCTTGCATCTGTCACAATCGGATTATTATCGGGCGATCCAAACGAATTGATATCGAGTACTTGCAGATAAGAACCGACTCCCGTAAACTTACTGCTAACTTCGCGTTGAAATCCCTTGACGAAGCAGATAGATATAATCATGACAGCAAGGCCTACTGCAATACCTGCAGTGGCTATAAACAATGCTGGAGGCGAGGCTTTCTTGATAGAACCATCTGCCTTATTGGATTGGTTCTTAAAGAATCGTCGGGATAGAAATAGCGAAAGCATGTTTTTGATTAAAGAGAAGATGAAAGTTCATACCCTGTATAGGCTTCAAGTGCCTTTTGCAGAACAAATAGTGCACGCTGTAGGTCGTGCTTGTTAAGCACATAAGCTATGCGTACTTGGTTACGACCTGCACCAGGAGTAGTGTAGAAACCTGCGGCTGGCGCCATCATCACAGTCTCTCCTTCATACTGGAAATCAGTGAGACACCATGCACAGAATTTTTCTGCATCGTCAACGGGGAGCTTTGCTACCGTATAGAATGCTCCCATAGGAATCGGAGAATAGACACCTGGTATGCGATTGAGTCCATCGATAAGGCATTTACGGCGCTCTACGTATTCTTCATATACATCTCGTGCATACTCGGGAGTGGCATCGAGCGAAGCTTCTGCTACAAGCTGTCCAATCAATGGAGGACTCAGTCGGGCTTGGCAAAACTTCATGACTGCCTTGCGCACAGCCTCGTTCTTTGTAATGAGAGCACCTATGCGTATACCGCATTCGCTATATCGCTTTGATACGGAATCAATCAACACAACGTTTTGCTCCACACCTTCAAGGTGGCAAGCTGAGATATAGGGAGATCCCGTATAAATAAACTCACGATATACCTCGTCAGAGAAGAGATATAGGTCATACTTCTTTACGAGATCACGTATTTGGTTCATCTCGCGACGAGTGTAAAGGTAGCCCGTAGGATTGTTGGGATTACAAATGAGGATGGCTCTTGTATGCTCATTGATGAGTTCTTCAAATTTCTCAACCTTCGGCAGAGAGAATCCCTCCTCTATTGTGGTGGCAATGGTGCGAATGCGTGCTCCAGCAGAGATTGCAAATGCCATGTAATTGGCGTAGGCTGGTTCTGGCACGATGATTTCATCACCAGGATTGAGGCATGACATAAAGGCAAAGAGTACCGCCTCCGAGCCTCCCGATGTAATGATTATGTCGTCGGGAGAAAGGTGGATGTTGTAGCGTTCATAATAGTGAGTAAGTTTTTCTCTATATGAACGGAATCCTTGACTTGGACTGTACTCCAGAACTTTTCTATCGATGTGTTTAAGCACATCAAGACCTGCTTGGGGAGTTGGAAGGTCGGGCTGACCTATATTGAGATGGTAAACGTGAATGCCATTCTCTTTAGCCTTTGTGGCTAATGGAGCGAGTTTCCTGATAGGAGATTCAGGCATCATGACTGCTCTTTCTGAAATCTTGGGCATGTTTCTCGTATTGTCGTTGATAAGCTGTCCGTCACACGCGGGGAAATGCGTACACTTCTACGTAAGGACCAGTGGTTGTTAAATATATTTTCTAATGAAATCTTGCTTGTGTGCTAATCGTCTTATGCTAATAGATGCCGCATAGAATGGCTTCATTAGCGCAAACCAATATAGATAAGCTCCGTATTTTCTCTCACCGAGGGAGCGCAGAGCTTTGCGTATAAGTAGCATCGGAATTGTAATGCCTGCAGCAATCAAGAGCAAACAGGCAATGTCCGTATATATGCATTGTATGGTATAAATGGCATATGGCAGATCTGATGCTAATCGTTTTACTATATAAAGGAGTAACGATCCTACGTATAGATAGACCATCAAAGAAGCCCAACCATCCTTACAATACAATCGGCGAACAGATGGAGTGAGTCGGTGACGCACCTCTAACCGTTCTACGCGTTCGCGGGTGAGCTGTCGGCGTGATTGTATGTCTTCTACAAGCTTCGTCTCTGGCGAACAAAGTAAAGCACTTCGTTCTGCAAGTGCATGTCGATTGACCATGATTGATTCTTCACCAAAGGTGATGGGCAGACTATCTGCAAAACCATCATTCTCTAAGAACCAACTTTTACGTACAGCCCAATTAGAATGGCCACATCCCGCGAGGATGCCATTTTCTAATGCGCTTAATCTTGCTACGTACTCTCCTACTCTTTCTAAAATAGCTCGGCGAGCGAGGAGAGAACCATCATCGGCATAATTATAATAAGCTTCCACGAAATCGCGGTCGTCTGTCAGATTCTGTGCATAATGCTTGAGCCATGCAGGCGATTCGGGTACTGTATCTGGCGAAAGCACTATGATCCATTCTCCTCGCGCCGCCTTTATGCCAAGGGTAATGGCTAATTTACGAAGCTCGATATTACGTGACGTAGCGGGGATGAACGTATAGCGTAAGTGATCATGCGTAGCAGAATAGCGCTTATATACGTCCTTGATGTTGGCATTCTGCCCCATATCCGCTATTATTACTTCGTACTTCCCACTATAGTCCATTGCGTATAAACTATCGAGCAAAGGCGTAACGTCGCGCGAGGATTGACCTGCTGGTATGATAATGGAAATTGTAGGGTAGCCGCTTCCTGCTGCTACAAGTGCATCATGTGTGACATCCTCTATCTCCTGCGCTTCATTTTGCCATGCTGTATATTTTACGGGCAATCTGTAATTACGCAATCGCAGAACATACAACAGCAACAGCGCCACTACCGAAACAATTAAGCTGATCGGTAAAATCATATCATCCAAAATGGGGTTGATGTTCAACATTTGTAATATTATTTGAGAGATTATATTCTCCTTCTAAACTCTGAGCACACGATAGCTGTCGCTACCGCTACATTGAGGCTTTCACTCGTATCTCGTCCTTGTGGATAGGGAGGTATGTAGAGTCGGCGATTGATGAGCGAGGCCACGTTCTCGCTTACGCCTTTACCTTCATTTCCCATCACGATTAGCCCATTTGCTGATAGCTCATGAGCATACATATCGTCTCCATCAAGAAATGTGCCGAACACGGGTACATGATCTGAGATTCCTTCTATATATTGTGGTAGATCTACGTAGTGTACTTTCACTCTCCCTACTGCTCCCATTGTGGCTTGTACCACTTTGGGTGCAAACACATCGGCTGTAGTGTGTGAGGCAAATATGTGCTCTATGCCAAACCAATCGGCGATGCGAACAATAGTACCCATATTTCCTGGATCTTGTACACCATCGAGAGCGAGGCACAATTGCTCTTCGGGCAAACGATTCAGTTGATTCACAGAGATAGCCTCTGGCTTGTAAAACACGGCCAAGGCATCACGCGGAGTGCATAGCAAGGACAGACGATTAATCGTTTTTGCATCGACCTCTTCCACGTTGTCAACGTGTTGCAATAGCGCCGATGGCAGTCTATGCAGGAATTCAGTCGTAGCATAGAGGCTTTCACAAGGAAGAAGTGGTAATAAGTCCGCCACAACCTTTGGACCCTCTGCCACAAAGCACTTTCGAGCATCACGATGCTTTTTCTGGCTCAATGCATGTATGTCTTTTACCGTCTGTTTAGTTACCACTTGCTGTATTCGTTTTCTTTATATTAAAGCATTCTTTCGCGTTGTCATCGATTGAATGCAATCGTGATTCACGCAATTGTATGGCTATAGCATAACCAAAGCAACCGCAAAGCTACAAAGTTATTTTAAAAAAAACGTTGTACTTTTTCAAATAAAGACGCTGTTCTATTAAAAAAGATACTTCAAAGTTCGTTTTATATGCTTTAATGGGTAGAAAACGCTCGGATTTCTCACGTGGATAGCGTTTCCCGAACATCGTTGTTATCATGATAAAACTAAGGTTTCCCCGTTTCCTCTTGACGTTTCTTTCATCGTACACCGCTCGGTGGCAGCATTGCCACCGCCCAGTGGCAGCATTGCCACCGCCCGGTGGCAGCATTACCACCGCCCGGTGTACGATGAAAGAATGTACATTTTCAGGGCAGACGCATCAAATCCGAGAACATTTAACACGTCTGTTAACATGTTATAT
>ERZ808270.127-NODE-127-length-46801-cov-27.900997_pt1 | contig 46801 bp, 46 predicted proteins | sample MGYA00521082_ERZ808270 | MGnify/ENA primary metagenome ERZ808270 (study PRJEB31516, sample SAMN03275594) | gut metagenome | biome: mammalia-associated habitat; material: feces | host: Papio cynocephalus | place: Kenya | collected 2012-07-27 ... | reverse complement strand
TTTTTGTGTGAGAAGGTATCCGTTAAGGTATCTAACGGGACTGAGATGAGCAGCCTTTCTTTTTCTCACAAGTTGCCATCGCGAAATCTCTGATGTTGTAGTTCAGCTTTTCAGGTTCCATAAAACAAATAATATGAAGAGAATAGCAATGATTTTGGTCAGCATCTTGATGTTGTCCGCAAATGTATGTACAGCGTCGGCTGCTACAGATTCTAATGGAAATGGTTCCTCTACCAATAACGAATTTGATTGGGATCCAGTGATGGAGGCGATAATTCAGGTAGAGAGTCAGGGTAACCCTAAGGCGAAAAGTGGTAACTCTGTGGGAGTGATGCAGATTACTCCAATTTTAGTGGCAGAATGTAATGACATCTTGAAGAAGAAGAAAAGCAAGAAGCGTTATTCTTTGTCTGATAGATTCAGCATAGCGAAGTCGAAGGAAATGTTCCTCCTTATGCAGTCTGTCCACAATCCTCTTAATAGCATCGAGCAAGCGATACGCTCGTGGAATGGTGGAAATCATTATAGTGTGAAACGAACACAGCGCTATTTTGAGAAGGTCATGAAACTTTTGAAAAAGTAATTGATTTTAATATGATCCGATTCATCCCGTGGGGTGAGTCGGATTTTCTTTTTTGTCATTCTTTTCCTTCTTTTTTGTATAAAATGAGGCTAATATTGTGGGAATATACTAAAATACTGTTAAATAAATAACTTTTTGCTAGAAATATTTGGCGGATTCAAATAATTGTCGTACCTTTGCACTCGCAATTCAGAAATGAGTTGATTACATCGCGGTGTGGAGCAGTTGGTAGCTCGCCAGGCTCATAACCTGGAGGTCGCACGTTCGAGTCCTGCCGCCGCAACTAATATCGGGTAAGAAGTTGGAAACAGCATTCTTATCCGATTTTCCGTTTTGGGGAGGGACGGAAACAAAATACTTTGATGTTGAATATCATTGGCTGGCAACGGACAATGAAAAAAAATGACTGCAAAAGAAATTGATTTTTTGAGCTCGCGTGAAATAGTAGGTTTCACGCTGCCTGTGTTGCATACCAAGGGCGGTTACTGGTATGTTGACTTTACTGCCTTTGACCCTGTCTCGGGTCGGATGAAGCGCAAGAAGTACATGCTTAATAGGTACAAGACTGACCACAAGAAGCGCATGATGGGTACCTTGCTTATCCACAATATCACGGCAAAACTGACCGCTGGATGGAATCCTTGGGTGAATGCCGACAAGTCGAGACAATTCACCGAAATACCAATTATCTTTAGTCGCTATCGTGATTATATTAAGTCGATGACTGATAAAAAGTCGATGAAGGAAAAGACCTCTATCGACTACCTCAGCCGTCTCAAGACTTTGGAGTCTTTTATCGCCGAGTGCAAGAGTATCAAGTTTGCTTATCAGATAGACCGTGCCTTTGCCATCGACTTCTTGGACCACTTGATGTATGACCGAGATGTTAGTGCTACCACAAGAAATAACTATCGCTCTTGGCTTGTATCCTTCGGCACTTGGCTCATGGATAGAAAATATATCAGCGAGAATCCTGCCATCGACATAAGAAATATTGCTCAAAAAGAAAAGTTCAGAGACCCATTGACTGAGGGAGCGCTGAAGAAGTTGAAGACATATCTCTACGAGCACAACAAGCATTTTTTATTGGCTTGCCTCTTCGAGTATTATACCTTTATCAGACCGAATGAGTTGACGCAGATAAAAATCAAGGATGTGTCGATAGCAGACCAGACGGTCTTTATCAGCTCTGCCATCAGCAAGAACCGTAAGGACGGACTTGTGGCATTGAACGATGAAATCTTGAAGCTCATGATAGAGCTGAAGATATTTGAGCATCCGGGACATTGTTTTATCTTTGGCAAAGGTTTGAAGCCTGGTGAGGAAAGAGCGGCTTATAATCAGCTGAGAGTGGAATGGGGAAAGATGAGAGAGGCCATCGGTTTCCCTAAGGAATATCAATTCTACAGTCTGAAGGACACAGGTATCAGAGATTTGGCGAACGCACAGGGTATCGTTGTCGCCAAGGATCAGGCACGCCACTCGGATATATCTGTGACGAACCGATATATCAAGAACCAGATGAAAGTTAACGAGGAGACCAAGCATTTCAAAGGTGGGCTTTAGTCTCCTCGATGAGGTGGTGTCGTGGCTTCGCTTGCTTCTGTTTTGTATGTGGCGAAGTTACGACATCATATAGAAATATCCTGTATAGATAGGCTCAATTTGGCCATCCTTGACCTCCATCTCTATTTTTTCGCATACGAATTTTTTGTTGTTTATGATGTATGTGTGAGATGGGTCGGGGATGGTATCAGATTTGAACTTGACCTGAAGACAGTTTTTGTTGTCTATCTTGAGACCGCTGTCGTGGAGCGAGGCGAGGCAGGTGCCAGTCTGCCAGCCCTCCCTGAGTGCGAGCGATGCCATCACTGAAGTCGGGAATGTGGAGAAATTTGTATCAGATGGGTATGTCATCCTGTACTCGGAATTGATGCGTGTGTCGGTGAGGAATTGCGGCCATCTGGACTTCTCGCCCACCCAAGTTACATTGCCATTGAGCGGGTGTTCGTATTTTTGTACCCTGCCAGGAACTATGAAGAACACATTCATGCATTCCTGGTCATCCTCGGTCTCATCCAACGTTGACTCATCATCGATGGCATCTTGTACGGAAATGTAGTTGTATCCGTCCTCGTCGGTGTCACTCTCTTTTGCTTCGCTCTCTTTGTCGTTTGGTATGGACAGGAGACAGCGCCATTCGTAGTGCTTATCCTCGAACATGGGGAAGGACTGGAAATTTACATTCTCCACAACTTGTGCTGCTGGAGATATGTTGAGGTCTGTGTAATCATCGGAGGACTCGTCTCTTATCAGTGGCGACCAGATGCCAGCCAGTTGCCAGCTCTTGTTACCGTCGGCATCCTCCACATATATATAGTAGTCGCTGCCTAGATGGCGAATGATAGTCGTGCGTTTCTTCTTCTCGGACCATCCACTGGTAGTGGCGGGAAACTGGAAGTTGGTACCCACTGCCGTCTCCAAGGAATCGACTATATCGAAATTTGTGAAGACTTTTTTAGGGATGACCTCGTAATCACCTCTGTTGGCCGAGTCGCCCAGATTGTACTCTAGGTTAGCGGTCGATGAGGTGGAGAACGAACCATCGGCATCGTAGTCGGTGGTGTATTCATCCAGCGGCTCTATCTCTACGGAGTCGGCGGAAGATAGTTCTGATGACTTGACGACTTGGCAGGTCTTTTTGATGTCGTCGAAGTAGATGGTGGCATTGAAGAACTTGCGGAACTCCTCGATGAAGGTGTAGCTCGTCCAATGTGGAAGGGCTCTGCGAAGCTCGAGCGTCTTGTAGGCGGAAGCGATGTAGAGCAGGTTCCATGGTGACTGGTCGAGGTCGTTGCGTGTAAGGGTGTAGCCCTCGTAGGCGATGACTCGCCTGAAGATATACATCAAGTTGGGTTGCACGGCGACATCTCTGATGTATGGATTTTTGCTCCCGATGAAATTGCCAGTTTTGTCAACTCCGACGAAGTTGGCGATCATATCGTTGGTCTCGTCTCTGACAGGCATGAAGCACCATTTGCCCTCTGAGCCAAGAAACTGGCTTTGGTCTGTGGCGATGCGATAGACCGACTGCACCTTGCCAATGTTTTTCCAGCCCTGCGAAAAGCCCTTATCGACCGTATAGCCTGGGGCGGATGCCTTGCCGAAGTCTATCTCGTCGATGTAGTGCTTGGTCATCTTGTCGTTGAACTTGATGCGGGACTTGCCGCCCACTATCTGAAGCTTTATTTCTGAGTCGGTGACGCTGATGATGGTACCCACGCCAGAGAGTACCAGGCGACCGCTCACGTAGAGCTTGCAGTCGTTGTAGGTCTGGGTTGATTTTGAGACATCGAAGCGACTCACATTGTGGAAAACTCGGCGGTTATCCATGATAGTCATGGGAAAATTGATGTCATAGGAGTATTCGCCATCGTCTGTGACGTATTGGTTGGCATACGTGAGCTTGATGGATTGGCTGGCAGCCGGATAGGCTGCCATGCCATTGATGATGCATGTAATCATAAACCTTTATATTATCAAGTTTATTTGTTCGACTTCATTTTTTGATATTGGCTCCATTGGCGGTCGAAGCTATCGGGACCGGTGATGACCACGTATGACTTGATGCCGGCATTGAGCTGTTGGTTGAGTCGGTCGATGGTAGAGCCCACATTATCGAGTGAGGCCCCCATCTGCTCGGTATCGCCACCTGTGACGCTGACCACTGGCGCAACGACGGCGGCGCTGCCTGTGCCCATGGCACGGCTCACGTCTTGTGCGGTGAGCGAGGTGACGGTATTGTTGCGCTGCGCCATATCGATGAGCTGCAGGGCAGGGAGGAGCTGAGGGTTGTTGACAGTGTTGTGGTTGGCGACGAACTCGCCAGCGTGAACCACGCCAGCCTCTTTTTTATAATTGCCTGGACCTGTGAAACCACCCTCGTAATAGCCAGCCGCCTCTGCCTGGTGTTGTTTTTTGATGGTTGCCACCTGAAGCATGCCGGCTGCGAGTGCGATGCCTGCGGAGATAGGGGCGAGCACGAGGTTGGCAGGGTATGGAGCGCCAGCCATGGTGGAAGAATAGGCGGAGATGGCACCTGTGGCGGTCTGAGCCACCGCCTGAGCCAACTCCATGGTCATCGCCTTTTTGTTGGCCTTGGTCTTGGCTGCGGCAATCTCTTTGTCTCGCTTCGCCTCCAGTCGCTTTTTCTTAGCCGAGTTGTTGCCAGCGGCTGAAATCTGCTTATCGTAGTTCTTTTCGATTTTGGCGACCTCTAGGTCGGAGCATGCCTGAGAGTAGGCGGAAGCCGCCGACATCATATTGCTCATGCAGCTGAAGGCGGCGGAGGCAATACCAACGATTGATTTCCAGGTATCGTCGCTCATTTGCTCCTTGGCATCCTCATAGGCTTGCTGACTAATCAGATCTTGGTCACGCAGTTTTTCCAGATTGTCATTGACCATCTTTTGCTGCTTGACGGCAGACATGGCACCACCGATAATGGAACCGACGTTGTCGCTCATCATGGAGCCACGATCGTCTTGCGACTTGGTCATCTTCTTGGCAGTGTCGAGGGCAGTGTTGGCATCCTCTTTACGCTGCTCGTTGGCATCGGGCTTGTATGAGGCGTATTTGTTGGCGATGTTCATCTTCATGCGCTGATATTCCTCTTCGCTGACCAACCCAGCCTTGTGGACATCCTCTAGCCCCTTCAGCTCTAGCTGCATCTGCTGCTCGTTGCCTAGCTTGCCATATTCTTGGCGTAGCTGAAGGAGCTGCTCGTCGTGCTGCTTCTGAAGGTCGTATTGGCGTGATTGCTGACTGCGCTCAATCTCTCTAGCTATCTGCCAGTACTCATCGGAAGACTTGAGATAAAGGGATTGCTTCTCTTTGAGGAAGGTCTGGTCTAGCTGGAAGAGCGCCTCGTTGACGGCATCCTCGTTGTGATAGAGGTCAGAGTCTGTTTTGTAGTATTCGGCGGTGATGGCTTGCTCAGCCACCTGGCGGTCATACTCCAGGTCTGCTAGGTCTTGGGTCTGCTTCTTCTCATAGTCGGCGGCGATGTTTTCTTTCTCGGCATTGAGACGCTTGTACTCTTCGCTCTCAGCCTCGCCATACTTTTTAAGGATGTCGAGGCGAGCCTGTAGTCCCTGCTCTTTGATGGTCTTCATGCGGTCGTTGTATTCGGCGAGTCGAATCTGACCAGTAGAGTAGAGGGTCTTAGCCTCCAGTTCTTCGGCTTGGTTGGCTTTCTTTGCATCGTCTAGCTCTTTTTTCATGTCAGCCTTGCGCTTGGCCTCTGCCTTGCGAGCTGCAGCCTCACGCTTCTTTTTCTCCTTTTCGGCAGCCTTGCGCTCTTTCTCGGTCATGGTATGACCAGAGGAAGGTGTGGAAACTACGGCGTTCTCCTTTTGGATTTGCGTGTTCTTTTTAATGACAGTTGTCAGCGCACTTCTTATCTGCTTGTTGCTGTTGATGGTAGCATCGAGCGCTCTGTCCTCAGCATCAAGTGTCTTCTCTTGGCTCAAAACATTTTGGAGTCTTTTTGTGTGGATTTGCTCCTGCTTTTTGTTTGACTTCAGTGCATCGCTGTCATGATAGAACTCATTGCCCTCAGAGCCAGGCCCGAAGGAAGGTCTGTAATATCTCTCGGTGGTGTATCTCTCAGGATGAGCATCACGTTCGGCTTTTACAGCTTTGAGTGAGCCTCTGATTCTGGTCTCTCTCGTCTTCAGCTCCAATCTCTTTTTGTTGATCTCTGCCTTTTTCTCATAGATGGCTTCTGCCATCGCTGCATCATTGAGCTTGTTGATGTATTGGGTAATGACCTCTATGTTATCGTTGTAGAGCTTGCCCTCTTTGGAGATGCTGGCATGATATTGCGGGACAATCTTCTGAAGGTTGGCGATAGCGGTTCTGCGCTCATCCACGGTGTAGGCGTTGGAGTGAATGATTTTATTGAGCATATCTATCTTGTTGCGCTCATCGATGGTGGCATCTGAGACCTTCTTGGCCAGAGTAGCCTGCTGCTCTGCAACAGCTTTGTTGTTTTTAGCCTCTTGCGTGTTGTTGCGCATCGCCTCGTTGTATGCGGAGAAAGCCTTGACGGCACCATATATGGCGACACCAACCACGGTGACAACCGTGGCGAGTGCAGCCCATGGGTTGGTCATGTTTGCAGCTTTGGCTGCATTCATTACCGAAATATAACCTTGCATACCGCTTTTGCATAAGGCGACTGTCGCATTGAATGCAACCATCGCTGCTTGGACTAACTTAACGGAGGTGGCGTATGCTGTCTCGACAGCTTTAGCAATATTCATTAGGGTATTCTTTGCCTTGATGGCTATCATCTCTTTGTACCAGAGTGCAGTGCAGAATGCGATTAATGAGGACAACACAACAATCTGCTTGGCATGTTGCTGGGTGAAGGTGATGAGCGTGGACATCACCTTAATGGTCAGACTAAACGATGTGATGCCATATTTCATAGCAGGGATGAGCTTCTCGCCCAGTTCGATGGTGAGGTCTTGGAAACGTTTCTTCGCCTTGTCGAGTTCAGCCTGCACCGTAGTGTTCTGGGTGTTGAACTCATTGAGCACACTGGTACCGTCGGCATACGACTTTGTGGCTATGTCTTGCGCCTCCTTCACTTGGTCGAGGTGTGTAGCCACGGCAGAGAGCACGCCCACGGCACGGGTACCGTTCAGCTGCATCTCTTCGAACATCGGTGCCATCTCTGCGAAACCACCCTTTGACTTCATCGCTTGCATGAACTTCATCAAGCCCTCGTTGGCATTGGTCTTCATCAGGTTGGAGAACTCCTTGACCTGCATACCTGCTATCTTAGCGAACTTTGCTGGCTCTTGGTACATCTTGGTGATGAGCTGGGAGAAGACGGTGGCAGAAGTTGCCTCCTCTTGCATATTCTGGTCGAGGGCAGAGGCGAGACCCATGAGCTGCGCCTGGGTCATGCCAGCCTGAATGCCGACGCCCGACAAATCGGCGGTGAAATCGACGATATAGCCAGCATTGGCTGATGAGCTTTGCGCCAGCTCGTTGACGGCAGAACCCGTAGCGAGCATTGCACCACGAAGACCTTTGGTCTTATCCTCGCCAAACATCTGGGCGAGCTTGCCGATTTTATCGACCGCATCCTTGCCAAGGTCATCGCCGAGGGCGACATTGATCTTGTCGGCACCATCGACGAACTCCTCTATCATCTCTTTGCTGGTGATGCCGAGGCGACCGGCGGAACCAGCCAACTCGTTGAGCTGCTCGCGCGCCGTACGAGTATCCATGCGCTTGAAGTCTTCGTTCATCTGGTGGACTTGCTCGTCGGTCTGACCTGTGTATTTGCGAACGTTGGCCATCGACTCCTCCATGTCGGCATAGGCTTGAGCTGCTGCTCTCATAGTTAGTGTTAACGTGGTGACACTGCCTATAATTTGGGTGAAAGCACCCCAGTTTTTGTTAAGGCCATCCCACATTCTTGAAAACAAACTTTTGGAAACTTTGCCCTCATCGTTAATGTGCTGCATTTCTGCCTTTACTTTTTTGAGCACCCCTTGTAATTTTTTCCATTCCTCAGAATTACGCTCTATCGCACCAGATCGAAGTTGCTTTTGTAATGAACGCATAGCAACATTCAGCTCCTTATATGAGGCAGAAGAAAGATTTTTGAGAGTTTCATTAACTTGCTGCTGGTTGGTCTTTAGCGCATTAATGGATGCACTAGTTTGTTTGATCTGTCGGTCAAACTCTTTGATATCTTCACCTTTTGCAACAGCTTCTTTTCTTTTTTTTCTTAATTCTTCGAGACCTCTCGTTAATTGTTCTATAGCTTGTTTGGCTTGTTTGTCATCAAGCAAGACTCTGCCTGTAAATGTTTGTGTATTATTTGCCATAAAATCAGAAATATTATTTTTTGGCAAAGATACATTAGGCGTTAATATAATAAAAATACGACAAAGCGGAAACAAAAAGTCCTTGGACTCATTGAATCCAAGGACAATATTTTTAGAGTGTTATTGATTTCTCCTTCTTGTCTGCCTCTAGTGCAGCGTAATTTTTGAGAAGTCTGACAACTTTATTTTTTAAATTGGAAAGATTGTCAGCAAAAACGAATTCTTCTTTATTAATAGCTTGATTTGTTACTAATACAAAATATGACACATCTGTTTTTGTGAGAAGTGATAAGTTGTTGTTAGGGCTGTACATATCCTCAATGGTGAGCTTAGGTAGGTCTCTCGCACTCTTGCTAGGCGCATGGTTGATGCTGTCACCCACCTTGCCGAGAACATGGAACAATGCGTATGTCCCATATGTCAAAACCGCTGCAAATATCAATATGCCTAACATAATTTGAAAGTTTATTATTATTTCTGTTGCAAATATAATAATAAAATTCGGAACGAGCAAGTTTTTTGTGTTAAATCTTTTATTTTTATCTCACCACCTCTATGTATCTCGAGTAATCAATCTTGGAGTGTGGATTGTGGCTGACTATCTGCACTTGGTAGCCCTTGGCGCCCCATCGCCACCAGAGGAACCGATGCTTGTAGGTGCGGCTCACGAGGGTCGTGAGACTGTCGTGGCTTGCATATTGGCACTCTCGCCTAGGGATGTCGATGCGCAGGGATAGCCATCTGTCTCGATAAGTGTAGATGGAGTCTGGGATGCCTGATATGGTTGGCGTAGTAGCGATGCTCGGCTCGGGCGTTAGATAGACCGTATCGGAGGTGGTGGACGCTGATGTGTGGATAGACTGCACATTTCGGAGCTTGACCTTGAGGTCTTTGATGAGCTTGGTGTCGGCGAGGTGGAGCTTTTGCAGCTCGGAGTATTTCGCCTGAAGGGCGTTGGTCTTTGCCACGGGCAGGCTGTCGCCTAGCTTGCCATACTCGATGTCGTAGTTGAGGTTGCCCACATTCTCGGTCTGGCGGTCTAGGTCTGCCTGAAGCCGACTGTTTTTACAGGCGGAACGGATGAAGGCAACCATGGTCACGATGAGCAGGGCAGCCAGGAGCTGGATGATAATCTTGGGTGTAATCTTTTTTGTCATTGTTTTTTAAAATGATTGGAGAATGAGTTATGCGATGTCTTTGTATTCGTCGATGGCATTGAAGCATGGGCACATCTTTTTCCACTTTGATTTGTCTTTGCCCCAGATGTCACGATGTCCCATAATCTGGGCTGAAGGGAATTGTTGCTTGAGTTTGTGAAGTAACAAAACGAGGGCGTCTTTTTGCTCTGGTGTGCGGTTATCGATAGGCTTGCCCTGCGCGTCGATGCCGCCCATATAGGCGACGTTGATGGCTGTGGAGTTGTAGCCCTGCACGCCGTTGCTTACATCCTCGATGGCGAGGAGCTGGTGGATGCCGCCGTTTGGGGCGATGACATAGTGATAACCGGGATTGCCCCACCCTTTGCGGCGGAACTCTGCCTTGAGGTCGTCGATGGACTGTCGCTGCGACCCTGCTGTGCAGTGTACGAAAATGCGTTTAATCTGTCGTTTCATCTTTTTTATTGTGATTGAATAACTTGTTTTTGATATTGTCGAACTTGGCATCGATGGCGATGGCGACACCGAAGATGGAGCCGGCATACATGAGCGACTGGGCGAAGTACCAGAGCACGTTGTCGGTGACATCACGAGCCTGGGATGTGAAGTAGCTGATGTAAACCAGTATGATGGCTAGGAGGAGCACGGCGATAGCTGAGCCGTACTGTATCCACTCCTTGGTATTTCTCTGCATATGGTGGTAGGGATTTTCAGATAAAACAAAAAAGCGATGACAAAACCGTCACCTTCCCCTCTCTTTGGAAAAATGTTGCGGGTTGTCATCGCTTTGTTCTTACTCCAAGCTTACTTTTTTGTCGTCATCACCGTCTGTGCCTGAGCTACTTCCAGAACCTGAGCCACTGCCAGATTCTGTGTTTGAGCCAGAGGTACTACCACCTGATGCAGTTCCACTGCCGCTTGATGGCTTGTCGACAGTTTCGTCGCCACCGATGGTGACGGTCTTCTCGCCTGCCTTGATGGCCTTGGCGAGTGCCTTTGCCGACTTGCGGTCGGGCACAACGTTGAAGGTTGCCTCGTCGATGAGGTTCTGGAAGTTCTCGCCCGGAGTCCAGTTCACGTTCACGCTCTTCACGTGGAGGGAAGGATTGTAGTCCTCGGCATTTACCACACCCACAGAACTGAGGGTCACGAAGAACTCTCCGAGGTCGCCCAGCTCTATCTTCTTGCCAGCCAAGAGGTTCTCCTTCATGCACTTCACCGCCTTGATGAGCACGGCGGTTACATCAGCCTTGTCGTACACACTGTTGTGGCTGGAGATGTGCTCGGCAAACTCGGCGAGGCTCATCTTCTCCGAATACTGTGCCACGCCATAGGCTTTCTTGGGCTCCTCACGATTCTGAGGATTCTCCTTCTTTACAATACTTACGTTAATCATACGCTTGTTTCCTTTCTTTTTTAGTGGTTAAACAAATTTTTTTTTAGTGTTAATCAATCGTTTTTTTAGTGGTTAAAGTCATAATACTTTCGCAAAGTTGTTATACGTCAAATTTCCTTTAGGATGATAGTAGCCTATCATTTTCTTTTCCCGATGCAAAGATAGGGAAAGTATTTGGCTAGAGGAATGTTATTGGCGTTTAGCGGACGAAATTGAATATTAATAGGCGTTATAACGACCACGGCTCATCGTTAGTGACGATGAGCCGTGGTTGAAAGTACGATTCTGTATGATTGTCGTGAGGACATTTGGCAAAGGATGTCTAGCGTAAGGAGCCTTATGGAATTTAGGGTTCGCCGAGGGCGGTGACGATGGCATTTACCTGCGCTGGTGTCCACGACCTCGCCTTCGGGGTGTAGCCCAGCTCCTGAAGGTGGGCAGACAGACCTGGGTATCGCTCTATCCAGTCCTTGAGCCGATGCCATGCAGTGGAGGGCGCAAGATGGGGGTTGTACGCTTGCGCCAGCTCCGTGCGACCATAGGCTCGGATGCGGAATTTATCTTTTGAGGAATCCATACTCGTATACTTTTGGTTCTATCTTTTGGGCGAGTGCCTTCAGGTTTTGGCGTAGCACTGCCATGAGCTGGTTGTAGTGCTCGTCTAGGCTGCCAGTGTTCATCTTTCCCTTCTCGTTAATGCCTTGGAAGTGTAGGCGAATGTCGTAGAGAGCAGCATCGGCGATGGCATCGGGCTGCTCGTGGTAGTATCGCCACAGAGCCTTGCCTGCTTCCATCACTGCTTGCGCCTCAGGGCTGAATGTGATGGGGGCGTTAGGCTGCTGGGTGGTAGCCGTATTGTGCGTTAGGCATGAAGAACTTGCTCCATTTTGTTCCCCCATTTTAGGGGAATCTGCGAATAAATCTTGCTGCACAGGCTGTTGCTTCTTTTGCTCGGTCTTGGCCTTGCCTCGTATGTAGTCGCTCATAAAATGGCTCTTGAAGGCTTCCTTGGCATCCACCTCTTGCTCGGTGAAGGGTATCCAGTGGTTGGTGCCACCCTTGATGCTGATACGGTTCTGCATGGCGAACAGCATGAAGGCGAGGCAATCGTGCTGAAACTCCTTGTCTTTTGCCCATTCATCGTTAGGGTAAAGGAATTGGTCACGGTCGTTGAGCCAAGTTGGTTCAATACATAGACGTGCAGCAAAGTATATGCTTGCTTCCAAGAAATTCTTAGGTGTAACCCATGTCCCCTTTACTTGTTTTAAGTCATTGGGCGATGGCGAGAGTGTGATAAATACCCCTCGGTTGTTTTGGAAATCTGTACCTAAGTATCTTAGGTACGCCATCTTTTCACCAGCTTTGTCATAATATTGCCTAAACCAGTTGATGATATACTTCTCGTCATTATATGAGTGTATCGTTTTTTTGCCGATGTATTTTGCCTTACTGTCATAGACATCACTATCGATGCTCTCAAACTTCTCCTTTATATCCGTATGATAGATTTGGAAGCCGATAGGGAACTGACCGCTCACATTGTCGAATGTGTTGGCAGGAACCACAAAAATTCTACCGAGCTGCGCTCGGTATTTATCCCTGAATCCCGTGAAGTTGGGTCCTTGCAGTGTTTTCAACTTTGAAAACACTGCAAGGACGCATGTAGGGATTTCGATGATGACTCGGGCGAAGAACTGAGCGAAGATTTCATTGCCTGCTCTTCCAAGTTCCTTGTTCAATTTGTCCTTGATGGTAGTATATGAAAGCCCTTTTCTGTTACTTCCTGTACCACTCGATGTTCTACCATTGCTAGCTTCCGCATACGGCGGATTGATGTAGATGACGAGCTTTTTTCTCTTCTCCTCGTCCTTCAATATCTCGATGAGCGACTGGGGGAGCTTGCTCTCCTCTGGCTTGTCGAGGTTGAATGGGTCGTTGAGGAAGTCGAACTGGAACACGTGGCTGTCGAGCAAGTTGCTTCCGCCATGTTCCCCACGAAGAGCCTTGTTCATGGTGGCGATACGGGTATGCATCACCTCCACGTCAGCCTTGTCTAACGTTGATGCAAAGATGTTGTACTTGTTGGTCAATCCAGCCAACAAGTTGCCTGTGCCAGCGCAGCAGTCCCAGATGTAGTATTCCTCCTGCCAGTTCTCGCCCAGTTCCCTTGCCAGGTAATCCTGCGAAAGCTCCACCCACTGCGGAGGAGTGAAGAATGAGCCTTTTCGCTCTCTTACGTCCTGTGGCACGAGCAAGTCGCGGCGTTCCACCATCTTGTCCCAGTAGATGCGGCGAGGAGGGCGCTTGTAGCGGTTCCAAAACTGCGTGTGAGCCTTCTGGTGGTCTAGGAATATGGCTTGGGTGTAGTTCTCCAGCCCGGCGTCGTTAACACGACGGTCGAGCACGTAGTGGTCGGATTTCAAGAGTACGAAGAGTTTCTCTTTCAGCGTGGTGTTGTTGGAAGAGAGTAGGTCGGCGAGATAGAAATCGGCGTCGATGATGCCAGCCTCCTTCAGCTTGTCCCAGTCGCCGTTGATGGATGGCTTCACCTCCTGGCACCACTTGCGGTAGATGTGGGTGAAGTTGTTGATGGTAACCTGTATCTGCTTCACGCCGTCCATGCCCATGTGGAAGTTTTGCTTGATGAACTGGCGCAGCTCCTTCTCGTCGTTGGCGTATCGAAAGAGAACGAGCTGCTTCTTCATCAGCCCGGAGAGCAGTCCCAGAAGCTGTTGGAATTCCTTCGACTGGTGGTCGGAGGGGGTGACGTTCCAGTTGAAGTCGTTCTGTGTGAACACGTCCATCACCTCATGGTATGGCACGAAGGCAATCTTCTCGGCGTCGAACGCACCGAGAAAGGCAGGGGGCAGCTTGTCCTCGTAGGTTCGGGCCTTGCCGATGGTGAGGATGAGCTGGATGAACGATTCGAGGATGTCGTGCGAGGTGCCCTGCTTGGCTTCCGCCCAGAGCAAGTACTCGGTCTCGAAGAGCTGCGGATCTTGTGTAGGCACAGCCACGGCAAAGTCTATCTTGCCGATGATTTGCGTGGAATCATAGGCGGCGAACCAGTCTGCTGCCACCTTGTTCTTCAGTTCCTCCTCCAGGATGTTGCCGTAAAATGATGTTGCCATGATGTGATGAAGTGTGTTGTTGAAAGAAATAAGTTTACTCCTCGGGCTTTGTCGAGATACCCTCGCGAATTTCGTTGTCGCTCTTCACGTTCTTGACAAGCACGTAATGTAGAACGGTTTTACCAACACCTTCTGTTACATAATATGTCTTGTCTAGTTTCCAACCTCGTTTAGCCATGTAATTGACAGCCGACATGACGGTGTTGAATTTGATTTGCTTGCCATCATTGTCGTAAAGGCTTTCAAATGTTCCCTTGCCATTTGCGACATCGCCCATGTCAAGGATAACTTTCATCTTGCCGACTCCCCAAAAGTTGTATGCCTTGAGGTCGCAATAAACAGGATATTTGCCATCCTCCGTAGGAACAACGCTCTGTGCCTTGCCTACTAGGGTCATTAATGAGATGACCATAATAAATAGTATTTTCTTCATGTCGTTATGTTTTTAGTGTAATACTTGTGTGCGAAGTTAATAAGAAAAAATGAGAAGACCAAACTTTTTGGTGAAAACTTGTGGAAAGTTTTGCATCCTTGTTCTCATCGAGGGTTGTGAGCATGATGAGTGGCACGTCTGGATAGACCTTCTCCTCCCCGTGGTTGAAGTAGATGACGACCCTGTGGACGGTATCCATGAGGTCGTGGAAAGCCTTCTCTATCGACTGCTTGAGGGTGAAGAGCTCTCGCTCTGGGTGTGCCAGAGGCGTGAGGTCTCTTGGCTGATCTTACGGTTCATGCAGCCGCCATATAGTAAGCGCACCTTATTCCCCTAGCCGGGAAAACGATCAACTTATCGGGCATAAAAAAAGCCTGCGGCAACGAAGCCATAGGCGATAACGGTCGCACAGCCGGATTGATTACAATCTTCTTTAATAGCGTCGGCAGAGGTACGGAGAATATTTGAAACCGCCAAGAAAAAAGGGAAGAAATTTGCGGGGAGCTTGAAAAAAGTCGCAAAAAGATGTTTTAGGGCATAAAAAAGCCCCCGATGCGATAGGGCAACGAGGGCTGGGTTGTTTTATTTCTGAAAATACACTTTAAGAGGTAGGGAGTTCTCAACATCACCAATTTTGAATGTAAACTGGTATCTGCCCTCTGTAGGGAATTGCAAATCAGAGAACTCAAAGATGAAATTGTTGAAGAGGAACTCATCCGATGGGTGCGGTTCAATCTTAGATTGTATAGGACTGCCCAAAAGAGGTTTGCCAGTAGCCAAATCTGTCACTTGTGCGGTGAATTCTTGTTGCTGCTTGCTTTCCTCGCTGCTCATCTTGACTCGAGCTACTAGGAAAAGAGTGCTCTTTGGCAAAGGCGCTTTTCTGACTACATAATGGTCAAAAGTGCCTACGATGGTAAGTTTACCCTCATTATCTTGTGCAAAGTCGCAAAGTGCAAGAATATCTATTGTCATTTTATTTGTGCTTTAATGTTAGACTCGACTTGAGCCGAGTGATTAAACAATCGTTTGTAATTATCGAAAGAGTACTTGAGCTTGCCGATGGTTCTTTTGTTTGTTGTTACCAGGTTAGCCCCATGTCTGCCCGAAATGCCCTCTTTAGTGTTAAACTTTAGTGCGTTTCGCTTGATGTCAACCCAAAGCCTAATGGCATCGCCTTGAATTCTGTCGCCAACCTTGCCATGCACCCCCAGTTGTTCACGCATGGCTTTGCCCTCCTCATCTAGCTCCAAAGCTTCGACGATTTCTACAGAGCAGTTGCGGTCAAGCTCATAAAGAGTCATCAGTTTACCTGTGATGGGCTCTCTTTTTAGCCCCTTCCATTCAGCCCTTCTTGCAATCACATCAGCTTTTATACCCTCGATGATTTCTCCTTCATTAATATATATAGCCATTATCGGATACTTTTTTGCATTGATTTTTCACTGAAAGAGAATATTTCAGCCATATCGTCTGGAGATTTCACATCCATAATCGAAGGACTCACCTCTAGAGCTACCTCGATGTCTTCGGTGGATGCGTCATGGTCTTGCTTGATGATGTACTTATCCTCGTTTTGCTCAATCTCTTTATCAAATTCCTCTTCTGTGATATTGCCGTCAAGCATGTCGCAATAAAGTTTGAAATAGTTGCGCTCACGTGTGCGGTTGTTGATGGCACGAGTCATCAAGTCTTTGAGTCTATCTGCTGTGCTTATGCTGAAGAATCTAGCTTTGTTGACCACACCTGCGAAAGCGACCCTATCTTTTTCACTGTCTTGGATAGCGACAACTGGGCTACCATCAGGCTGATAGGTGGTATAAATGGTTGTTGTATTGCTCATGATTGTATAACGTTAAATTTACATTGTGTTAATGATTAACACGCTGCAAAAATACGTATTTTTTTTGATACCAACAAGCTTTATTGCAATTTTAACAATAAAATTAATAACAAAAACGATTGCAAAATTTGGAATAAACAATGCTCGACCTCTAAAGGGAAAAGCTCTCGGACAGGAAAAGCGGGCAAAGAAAAGGCTCTGCCTTACCTTGGTTGTTAAGCCTTAGCGACGTTTGAGCGCCATCACGGTCACTACCGCTTGGAATTTTCGCAAATTTTAACCCTAGCGTATGAAATGAGAGATGTAAAATTTGCGAATGAAAAAACACCATGTTTTTCAGACTTCAGGAGGAAAAACATACCTTGGAGCGATGAAATCGCAGCATTTGGCATGCTTCGACCCCGAGGTTGAAGATACCAAATGTGTCGTTTTACGACAGGTTTTCCACACCCACGGATTGGAAAACCCCGATTTCATCGTGGTTTTAGGGATTCAAAGGGAAAATAATTCCCCTTTGTCGGCGATAGCACCCCCCACCGCCCTACGCCCGAACCCGCTTCCCGTCCCCTTGAGAAAGACGGAATATGTAAAAGACCGTTAACGTTTTTGTAGGAATGTAAAAAGCCAAAAGGACACGAAAAAAGGGAGCACGTTTCACAGCGCACTCCCTTTATCGGCGGTCAAGCGAGAATGCCAGCCACCTAACTTATATAAGAATCGTACTCTAAAGAAATCAAACTATAGCATGGAGCCAGTGGCGATGTAGCCATCAGCCTGTGGGTATTTCTCCATGCCAATCATGAGCGTGTCGTAGGCATCGGAGCCATCGGTGCGAGCCTCCAGCTTATCCTCCTCGGTCTCAGCCAGCTTCTCGCCTCGCTTATCCTTCTTGCCATTATAGACACCGGCCAGACGGATGGAGATGAGGAGGTCTTCGTTGTTCTCGCTGTTGATCATCGAGCGATGATCAGCCTTGCCGAGGAACATGCGGTTGAGGAGCAGCATCTTCTCCAGGTGCCCCATCGGGTTGCCCAGATAGACCTCGTTGACATACCAGCCATGGTCGGTGAGGTAGTCGGTGATGAAGGTATGGAAGTCATCATTCATCAGGGCGTAGTTGTTGCCCACGAAGGTGGAGTCATAGTAGAAGTTGACCTCTTTGCAGCGATGGTATTCATAGTATTGCATGAACTTGTCGAGCAGGGCGGGCAGCTTCTCCTCATACTTCACGAAGATGCTCTTGAGACAGCGAGCCTCGCCACGCAGGTTGTCCTGTCCGATGGCTATCCAGTTGATGAGGGCGTTGGCATCGAAGGCGATGCACAGCGGACGGTCTGGGTCAACGTCGGCATCCATGCGGGAGTCAACGTGCTTGAGCTTGTCGATGTCATACTCCAGGCCGTCGAGGTAGTCTAGGTTGGGAGCCGTGTATAGGTTGGCATCCCTGAGGTTTGAGTAGAAGCCATCGAGCGAGATGGAAGGTCGCTTGCACATGATGGAGGTCTGGAAGGTGAGGGCAGGGAGATCTCGCTTCATCTGCTTGATGAACTCCATGCCGAGCACCTCGATGTTATAGACCGATGAATACTCTTTATAGAAGAGCGCCTTGGAGCGCAGCTGTGCCAGGAGCTGACCGATCTCTCTGAGTCGGCGCTGGGCATAGCCAGAGACATGACCCGAGGTCTTGATGCGGTTGCGTATGTCATACTCCTCGACCACGAGCGAGGCGATGGCATCGATGAGCTGCTGGTCGCAGTCTTTTTTATAGTTGAGGAACCAGGAACCCTTTTTGGTCACGGGCATATCTGAAGTAATGAGCATGCCATGGTGATAGTAGTGCTGGCCGAAGAGGTTAACGTTGCCTCGGTTAGCAGGGAAGGTCTCGTCTTTGAGCTGTTCGAAGTTGATGAACTTCGCCTCGTCGATGTCGAGATAGTCGAGGGATAGGGAGTTGGAGGTACCCTTGCGGTCTTGGGAGATGATGGTACCGATGGAACCGTTATAAAAGGAGATGGTGTTCTCCCAGTTGCTGGGCGGTATGACAGGGTCGGGCCATCCCAGTTTTTGGGAGGCTTGACCCCGATGAGATAATGCTTGCCACGGTGGAAGCCCCATCGCTCCCAGTGCTGAAGCATCGACGGTATGGTGTTGGTGAGGCATCGCTTGGTGTTGGCAGAGACGAAACCGCCGTTGCTGCCAGGCATGCGCTGCATGTTGCGCAGGTTGAAGGTGGCGTGGAGGATGCTCTTGCCGATGCCTCGACCGCCCACGACCACGTTGTCGCGGGCAGAGATGAGGTTGACCTCCATCTGCGCAGGGTTGAGATATTGATCTATCATAGTGCTTTGTCCTCCTTGACTTCTTCGGTTGGTGTATATTCCAAGAGCTGCTCGTCATAGTCCTCGGCCTCGATCTTGACGAGATCCATGGAGTTGTCGGTGTATTTCTTGACGAGCTTCTTGATGGTCTGCATCACGTTAGGGATGCGCTTGAGCCCCAAGTGTCGTGGGTCAGTTGTAGGGATGAAGACCTGAGGCTGAATCTGGTCGTAGCCGTTATCGACAGGATCCTCTTTGTCGAGCAGGTGATATTTGCCGTATGCGGCGGCAGCGGCAGCCATGGCACGTGCATCGCCCATGGAGTCTGCCTTGTCGTAGGTGCGCTGTATCATCTGGTCGAAGCGATAGCGTGCGAAGTCTTTGGAGACCTTTTGCAGGTTGCCCAGTATGAGCTTGATGAGGTGCAGGTCGTTGTACGCCATCATGCGCTGCACCTTGTAGTCGTGCATATCTTTGAAGACCAGCTCTTGGTCGGTCTTGCGAGGGTTGATGAGCCACCAGGCATAGAGGGCACGGATGCGCAAAATGCGGTCGCGCACAGGGGCGGGCACATTTTGCTCATCCATCTCTTCGGGTGTGCGGTCCATCAGTTCGATGATGGCATCGATGTTGGCAGGTTCTCTCATATTTTAATCTCCTCTAGCATTTGGTTCAGATATTCGTGTGTGCGCTGCACCGCCTGTGGCGAGCCAGCCGCAGCCAGGTCTAGCTCGTTTTTGCGAATTTGCTGGCGCACCGTCGCCATGCCCAGAAAATAGACACGGTGAAGCTCAGAGTCGGGCTTCACGATCTCCTCTCGCAGTTCATCCTCGTTAATATCCAAAAGGACGGACATCTCGGATATCGGAGTCAAAATCTCGGCAAGCTGTTGTACCTTTTCGAGTAATTCCTGAGAAATTTCCATTGATTTTTAAGCTTTGTGTGTCACAATGAAGTGTATAACCGCCGAAGAGGTCGGCGAAGACCTGCGGCTCGGTGGTGATGATGGTTGACTCGTCTCGGCTGCCATAGGTCTGGTTTTGCGAGGTGACCACCGACACGACGTGCTGGTCGTTGCGGAAGAGCGTCACCTTGGAGTGATTTTGCCCCAGGAAGACATCATCGAAGCAAGTTTGCATCATGCGCCACAGCTGGACGGTCTTTTTGCTCGCCTTGACATCGAGCAGCATCGTTGCCGACAGGATGCAGCCCGACTGGCGCATCAGGCGGAAGCCGCGCAGGAACTCCTCAGATGTGGAATAGGAAGACACCCACACATCTGCAGGGCCTATCTGGGAGAGAATCCACTTGATGAGACCTAGGGTGTGAAGGTGTCTGCCGAAGTAGGCTTGTGTCTGAGCGTCGGCGATGGGACGGAGCAGGTCTGAGACCTTAACCTTGGTCGTCATTGGCGGCTAGCTTAGCCTTGGCGACACGGTCACGGTCGGCAGTGGTGACCTGGTATGAGTCGTAGGTGAGCATATCGGCTCGATAGCGTTTGTCGAGGTCTGAGAGAATCTTGAGAAGCTCGTATCGGTCGCAAGGCTCCTTATCCTCCATTGTCTTGAGTGTCTCGAAGGTCGATTTGATCTCTTTGTATCGCTTGGCGTTGGCATCCCAGAGAGCTGCCACCTCGTCAGGAAGGAACTCATGGTCGCTGCGCTTGCCCTTGCGGATGACAGCCACGCCGTCGCTCTCATGCGACGGCAGTTCTGCATCATCGGTAGAGCCATCACCCTCGATGGAATCGGCGTTTTTAGCATTTACCTCGGTCTTCTTCTCGGTCGTGTCGGTCGTTTCTGCGGTCGTAGCCACTGGCTCGCCCTCGGCGATGATAGCTTGAGCCTCTGGTATCACCATGGCATTCATCTGTCTGACCTCGTCGATGGTCATATTGTCGAGACGAATCTTGAGGAACTTATTCAGCTCATACTCGATGTTGGAGCGATAAACCTGTGGCTGTCTGGTGGCACGGAAATGGTAGAAGCGATTGCGGTTGAGACGGAAGAGCATGTCAGCGCCCTTGATGATATCAGCGTCGCTCTCGTGCTTGGCATTGAGCCATGCCTGTATCTGTTTGGTGAATTGATGATCCATATATAAGATGTTTTTAAAGAAAAGAACAAAGGTGGCTCAGGCACGAAGCGAGAGCCACCTAAGCTTGAAGTTTAAACCGTATGTAGTTATGCAAAAATTTGGGCAAATGTACGTTTATGCCGCCTCGAAAACGGAACCATCGGCACCGCTGATGTCACCGGACTCTAACTCGATCTTGCCTGGATAGAACGGCGTAGGGCAGAAGTCGGTCGCCTCGGTGTTGACGGTCGTGTTGCAAGCATCGGTCACACCACTACCGGAAGCCTGGCTGACGGTAATCTTTGGTGCGAACGCCTCGCAACCGATGAGACGGGCACGCCCCTTGCGGTCTTGAACCATCATGATGAGCTCGTCATTGATAGCCATGGTAGCGAAACCTGTGATATCCTCATCGGAACCACCGACAACGAACTCACCCTTATTGAGGAACGTAGCTGAAGGAGCCTCGCCCTGAGTCTCGGAAGTAAAGTTGCTCTTGGCATCGACAAGGTCGAGACTGTGCCACTTGGCATCGCTTGCCAAGGTGAAGTCGCCAGTATATTTAGCCAATGTGGCTGGGTCTGTAGTCTTGTCATCAGCTGCCGGCAATGTTGGCCAAGTGAGAATCTGACTCTTGAGGATGAAGAAAACACGCGGTTTAATGCCTGGGGCTATGCGAGCCCCAGGACATTTTTTGACTGATTTATATAAATCTTTTGTTGTGCAAGCCATAATTTAATCTCCTATATATAATAAGGTGAAACTTTACTTCTGGCCCTCAGAGCCTGTTGTATCCTCTGATGCATTCTTCTGCTCGCTTCCGTCAGTGGTGCTGGATGCCACTCTTGAAACAGGACCCTTGATGAGCGGTGTGGTGCCATCGTTGGTGACGAAGAGCGCGCGCTCTTTGTTGATGCTCTCGAACTGGCAGCCGAAGAACTTGGTGGCGATGAAGTCGAGCTTCCAAGGGTGGTATTTCTCCACGCTGATCTTCTCCTCGTCGCTGTTGTTGGCCTCGTTGACTCCCACGAGCATATTGTTGCGAGTGGTGAGCTGGAAGAACGGAGCATTCTTCTTATTGACGAGCGGTACCATCTCGACATTGTCGAAACCCTCGATGGTGTTGTGGTTGTAGCCCGTATTGTATGGCACATTGCCAAACTTTTTGAGGTAGTTGCGGTTGTAGAGGTTGATGAACGCCTGAGGCACGTAGAGATAAAGCTTCTCTTCGCCAATCAACTCTTCGTCAGCCGACTCGCAGATGGCCTGTGCGAAGTCAACGGCGTTGTCGTCGCTGATGGAAGCTTCGCTGCCCAGAATGTCTGAGACCTTGATGAGGTTGCCGAGAGCGCTTGACAACTTGTTGTTAGTCATCTCTGTCTTGGCGATGGTATCGAAACCATTGAAAAGGTCTTTTGAACCCTTGCCCTCGGCATTGCGGACGGCATCGAAGAGGTGGAGGTTGAGGTTCTTGCCCAGCTTGAGCGCCAAGAGCTGGAGCACCTGAAGGGTGATAGGCACGCCCTTGAGTGCATCGCCACTCATGCTGTTGGCACCCCAGATGGTGGAATAAACCGAGTTAGGTGAGAACTTGATGTCAACGTTGCCGAGGAACACCTGCAGGGTGCGAGGCGTAATCTTAACGCCACCATCGCCAACACGGTTCTCGTCATATGGACCGAACTCAGCGTTGCCGAGCAACTCGCCAACGGTCTCTGAAACTCTGATGCCCGGGCGCAGTGTCATGTACTTGAGCGACTGAGCCAAGCCCTTTGTAGGCATCGTAATCAACTGCGAGCGGTAAGTTCTCGCAGTATTCTGCAGCTGTACATCAACATCTGCAGGAGCTATGAATTTATTATCTGCCATATTATGCAAACTGATTTAAAGCATCCAACACTTTATCTGAGCAGAAATCCTCGACCTTGGTGTCATCGACAGCAGTATGTGTGTCACCTCCAGGCTCTCCCTCTAGATCTTTCACTTTATCCTTCAGGTCGTCTCTCTCTCTTTTTCGAGATTTTTGACCTTAGTCTCTAACTCCTTCTTCTCGTCCTTGACCTTCTGAAGCTCTGTGTCTTTATCGGTCACGGCCTTGGAGTCGGCAGCGATCTTATCCTCCAGTTTCTGCATCTGCTCCTGAGAGATGGTGCAGTCCTTGGCTGAATCCTCTGCCTCAATGCCCTCGATATTGAGAACATTGTTGATGTGAGTCCATTTTTTAATCATATTAATAATTTTGTTTTGTGATTTATCTTTGCCGAAAATTCGGTCTATGAAACTTGGCTTTTTGTCATACCAAGAGTTGACAACCTCTGGGAGTACCGGAAGGTTGTTGTACTTGATGAAGTCTTGGGTCTGCTCTGTAATCTCAGCAGGCTTGCCATCCATGGACTCATCGACGAGACCCAGTTCGATGCACTCATCGACGGTGTGCCACATCGCCTCGGACATCACCTTGACGATATCCTCGTGCTTCTTGCCCGAGCGATCGCAGTAAACGTTGGCGATGATGTTGTCGATTTTCTGCTGGTTCTCTTGCTGCTTTTGTAGCTGCTCGATGAGTGAGCCAATCTGCTCCTCGTTTAGCGACTCCCACATGAAATGCTCGGTGGAACACTTGTGAACCAGGAGCAAACTGTATTTGCTCATGCGAATCTTGCTGGCACCCATCGCACAGATGGTGGCAGCGGAGGCAGAGAAGCCAGCCTGGAAGTCAACGGTCACATCACCATGGGACTTGAACATCTGGCAGATGGCGAGACCTGCGGAAACCTCACCACCCAAGGAGTCGATGGCAACATCGACATGTTTGCCCTTGTTGTCATTAAGTTTGTCGCGAACCATGCGCTTGGTCCACGAATCAATGTATCCAGTGATTGAAATTTGGTATTTCATATAACTTTGCGATTTTTACACCGCAAAGTTATATCATAAGGTAAAAGAATAAAAAAACGTTTATGGGATGATTTGGAGCGGAGTTATCACGTCAGACCATGTCACGGTATAAGTGATGAGCGAGGAGTCGGTGTGCGAGCTTGGCATATTCTCGGTGCGAGTGAGCACGGGATATGGGCGCTGGTCTCTGCCCAGAAGGAAGGCGCATCCATCGGCGGTAGTGATCTTGTAGGCGAGTGGATGGACCTCTGCGTCTATCTGCTCTCTCGACTTGAAGGTTAACTTTGACGTGAAAATGCGAACCTTGGACTCAATTTTGTCGGTGATTTCACAACTCGACGGAATTTTGCACTTTATCTGCTGAAAGACAGCGCTTGATGGAATGATGCAGAGATGCTTGGCCGGGAAGATTACAGCCTTGAGGTCGTCAGCCCTCACGATCTCTATTTTGATGATGTTTTTGATGTATGACATAAGCATGAAGTTTTTATGTTTGTTTGGAATCGACGGAAATTTCGGTTTTGTTCGGGGTTGTTTGCAGAGACGGAAAATTTTGTGCTAATCTTTGCTAAATCTTGTTGTAGATGTTAAATTTATGCCTCTTTTTGCGTGTTGGTCACGCATTCTGTAGAAGCATTGGCGCACTGTATCCTCGTAATCGATGCCAATGCCATGTTGCTCGCACCATGCCGAAATGAGAGATGAAAGCTTGCATGAGCGGTCTGCGATGTCTTTGAGCGAAGCCCAGAGATCCATCTTGAAAAGGTCGGAAATCATCTCTTTGACGGCACGTCTGGCACGTGGACCGAGGTAATTGTATTCTCTGACAGGCTTCGCCTTTGAATCAGGCAGCTCGATGGCCAGGTAATCGTCGGGATGGGTGAGCCATCGGCTCTGCTCGAACTCCTCGTCGTGGAAGGTATGCTTGACACTTTGGTGCAGCTGGCTGGCATCAGCCTGCTGCATCTCTTGGATGTTCTCTTGGTCGATAGGAGATAGGTTGACTTTAGGAGGTCTGCTGGTGAACTTGCGGAGCACAGCCACCTCGTTGCCGATGGCAGGGAAGACCACTGGCTCGCCGTATGCTCGGTAAGCCCATTGCTTGATGTGGGTAGGAACTTTAATGTAAACGATTGGATTCATATAGCTATGCAATTTTTGGGCAAAGATACAAAGAAATTTCGAGAAAACTAACGATAATCAGTAAAAACTAACTTTTGTCTGTAAAGTTGGTGTGATATAATTTCGTCCGAAAAGTTTGTATTTTTGTATCGTGCAAACAAGGATTCATAACTCGCTGATAATCAATGTTGTTTTTGTGATACATTTTTCTGATACAGAAATTGTAACTCTTTAGCTTTTGTAACTTGGGCTTTGGTCGAGGTCAAAGACCTGTAGGAGAAGGGGCTTGTTACAAACTTGAAAATCTTTGTAACCAAGTTGTAACGCAACTTTGTAAACATAGGCAAGGCGGTTTAATTCCCTCTCTTTTAATTATTTACCTCTTTCGCCAACATTATGTTACAGAGTTACAAAGGATTTGTATAAAATAAAAGAAAGGGGTGTGGGGAAAACGATGACGTGGGGCGTGAAGGAGGGTAGGAAAGGACCATCGAGGCACCCAGGGCATCACCTTGGCCAATGGAGGGGTAGCGAGGCGAAGCAGCGCCCATGGACAACGAAAAAGGGAGCGATGGCCAATGCTCATCGCTCCCTCGTAACATGGGAAAAGAATTATAAATCAGCAAAAATCTGCCTATGAAATCTTTGTAATTAGAAAGGTTTATCACTATCAGTATCTACCTTGCTCCAGTCAATCGTGGATTGATATTCACCCCCAGCTGCAGGGACATCAGCCTTGTTAGCTTGTTTATCCTCTTTTTTATCATCACTCTTCTTGCTTCGGAGATAGATCATCTCGACAGGGCTGCCGTCAGGGTTGGCAGGGTCGCGTCTGATGATGCGGTGCTGGCTGTTGCAGAGGTCGGCAGGGTTCAACTCTTGGATGTATGGACACAGCTCAACGAATGCCCTCAGCTTTTTGGTGAAGCTCTGGGTGGTCGCCTTGTTGATGCCGGAGAACTGCTTGAAGTCATTGAACGCACGCTCTCTCACGATAAATGTATCGAGTCGCTCGCTCTCCTCTGAGAAGTAAGATGCAGCCCAGTCCTCAAAGTTAACACCCATGTCGGCCTTGAACTTGCGCTTGATGATGTTATCCATCGGTGGCATGATCTTGATAGGTTCGCCCGCTAATGAGAGATAGAATCGGCAGCACTGCAGGAAGAAGTTGATGTCTGCATTCCACTCTTCCTCGGTGTATGTCTTTGAGAAAAGATCCTCGTCGAAGTCATCACGGATGCTTCGAGTCTCTTGGTAGTCATTCTCCTCTGTGCGCTGGTGATAATAATCTGAGAACACCATATAGAGCAATCTCGCCTCTGAGGAAGGGTCGAAGTCTGCCGGCACGTAGTTGGTAGTGAAGGCAATCTTCGGGCTATCCTCGAAAGGAATGGTGAAGCTCTGGTTGTTCTTAGGGTTGACTGTCATATCTGAAGTAATATTATCGTAGAAGAGACCTGTGTTAAGATAGCGGTCGCAGTCATCGAGGAGCAGCATCTGTGTGTGCTGGGTCACCTGGTCGAAGACGTGTGGATTGTCCATCAGCTTAGGATTGCGTCCGGACAACTTTACTGTTTTCATCAGCAGTGATAGCGTCTTGAAGAAGAAACTCTTACCTGAACGGCCGTTGCACTCGTTATTCTCGCCAATCTTGTTGTCCATCGCCATCGGTGCCCAAGCTCTGGATGGTGCCTTGTAATGGTGGAGCATGTAGCCGAAGGTGAAAATCTTGTTAATCAAGTTTTGCTTTTGCTCTTGGATCTCTGTGTCGGTGAGACCCTCGCCAGCGATATCGAAGAGGTGTGCCTTATGGTACGCCTCTTTCTCCTCGATGCTCTTATCCTCGAAAGCATACTCTAGTTCTTTGCGCCAGTAGGTACGAGAGGCGTTGATGAGATAGCCGAAGAAGTGGGACTTTGTGCTCTTGACCTCTATGTCAAACTTCGGTCTGCCATCCTCGTCGATGGTTCGGGTGATGGAGAACATGTCATCCAACTTTTTAAAGTTATGGTTGATAACATTCTCTTGCCAAACATAATTCTTGAGCGAGCTGCCCTCTCGTTGGTATTCATTTAAGCCATCCTTTGTGACCTCGACACTGACGCGAGGGAAGAAGAACAGCTGTGAGCGGTTGGTGTAGCTGGTGAAGTCTAGCGTAATCTCTTGCAGCGAGTCAAGTGCGGATGCCGAAAGTTTCGGGGTGTTGAGCACCAGGTTGAGGATGTCACGTTTCTCGGCTCTCTCGATGACCCATTGGCGGCAGAACTCACGGATGTCTCTTGTGGTGATGAGCTTGACGATGTTGCCTGTAATGCGAACATATTTTGTGATGGTCGAATTGTCATCGTGCAAGGTATAGAAACCGTTGAGACGAAGGAAATTGTAGAGGCACGCCGTGTCGATGTAGTGGTCCCAGGTGTTAGCCTTTTTGTTGAGCTTGCTGACCCAAAATCGGGCTGGCATAGCGAGTGTCATGAGGTTGCGGAAGTCTTTGCGAGTGTTGCGCAGCTCCATCCAGTCACGCAGGTCTTTGCGCCCCTTGCCACGGTTGTCGTGGTAGGTGCGAAGCCAAGAAGGCAGCCATATCGTATGGATGTCGATGAAGCGAAGGGCAAGCTCGGTGCCCTTCGCGATGCCTGTCTCGTCGATGTCGGGTATGTTGTAGAGCACCTCGACATACTTCATAATCTCTCGGTACTCCTCATCACTGAGCTTGTAGGTCTCGGAGTTGAACCATAGAGGGTTGTAGCCCATGGAACGGCAGCAAAGGCTGTCACGCTCGCCACTGCAGATGAAAGCCTCTGGCAGTTTTTTCTCCTTGTAAGGCTTGGAATCGTCTGTGTTGGTCTTGTTGTACTCAGCCTCTTCACGGCGGTTGAACTCGTGATAGGCAGCCTTCAGCTCGGCCAAGCCATTGATGTATTGCTTAGGCTTGATGCCATCTGGGGTGTAGGAGAATCGCCACTGCTTTTGGTAGTTGAGAGGCTCATATATCTTGTAGAACTTAACCTCTGGTTTGTCGCCTTCAGCAGGGCGAACCAAGCATTCACGCATAAATATAGGGTAGTGCTCGTTGCTGTGTTTAATCTTGACCTTGCGGTCTTTTACATATCCTATCCACTTGGCAGAATGCCAGTTGAGCGCATCGACGTGCTCTTGCTTGACATTTGGACCCAGTATCTTCAGCTCCTCTTCAGTGAACTTTTCGTTCAGCTCGAAAGGTCTGGTACCATCTTTCTCATTGATGTTGGCTTCACGCTCGGTGAACGTAGGTTTGTTGACCTCTTTTTTGAGTTCGTCACTAACGTTGTATTCGGATGCCAATCGCAGGATGGCGTCTGGGAAACGGTCTATGCACTTCTCTCTCATGTAGAGGTCAATAGGTGATTCGGCGGAACCGTCGCCACCGAAGTCAGTAACTCTCCAACAGTCTTTGAACTTTTTGAGACTGCAGGAAGGTGTCTTCTCGTTGCGGATGGCAAAGTGTTTTTTGGGAGTGCCAGTTGTGCAATATTTTTGAACGCACTCCTTTGCGTCCGGGTATAATGAGATGATGATGTCGAGACCATCATCTGTAGCTTGATAAATCTGTTCTGCTTTGATCATAATTCTTTTCCGTTGTAAATTTGCTTGCAAAATTATTGCAAAGCGAGTTCAAAACAAAATACTTATGTGTTGTCGCATGGAGCCTTTGGCTCATACTCGACATATCTTTTGAGGGGATGGCAGTATCTGCCATTTATGCAGTTGCTGCCATCCTCGCACTTTTGGCATTTAATCGGTGGCATCGACTTTAATGTCAAAAGTGTCGTTGTGTAGCAACATCTTGGTATGAACATATATTGGCTTTTGTTCATCCTCGTCCCAACCGACCTCTCGGAAGTCTCTGCCATCGATGTAGCATTCGGTGGCGTATCCTTTGTCGGTCCACTCTACGATATGGTCTTTGTCGAACTCATCTCTTGCTGGCACTGTAGCCAGAACTCGCGTGCCAAACTTATCATATCTAATCTCGTGTATGGTAACGTCAGGATACTTTTGGATGATGGCATCCTCGATAGATCTTGTCTTAGTCTTCTTTTTCATTGCTCTTCATTCTGAATTTAACAATACCTGCCACGATGCCGTCTTCCTGGTCATCGTAGAACATATTTAAATCTGTTGTGCCCTTATGGAGTGTGCCATAGGACACGTCAACGGCAACGCTAGCATCCTCAAAATCTTTGAGGATAGCTTGGAGTTGTTTGCTGTTGCATTTGACTGTCATTTTTCCCATGATCCATCATTGATAACTTGCTCGATGACCTCTCTATCGATGGAGCGCCAGCTATTGGTGCGCATCTTTGAATAGATTGTGTTTTGGCTCATCTCTAGCTTCAGTTGCAGTGTGGCCATAAATTTACTTCTCTTTTTGCGTGGTAGCTCATTGTACCATGCGAGGATGATATTTTCCTCATCATTTTTTTTGTTTTTTTCTTGCATATCTCAATCTTTATTATTAATTTTGTTGCAAAGTTAGTAATAAAAATTAGAAAATACTAACGAAAGTAAGTAAAAATACCTACGATAATAGGTTAAATATTATTAGTTAATTGGAGTAAGTATGTTTAATGGTCAGATAATTAGAAAGTTAATGGCTGATGCGGGCTTAACTAAAAAAGAGTTCGAAAAACGTATGTTCGGTAGTAAATCGACCGATCTCAACCATTTAGAAAAAGCGAAGAATCTTCGCAGTGACACACTCGAACGTCTGCGTGAAGTGTTGAAGTGTTCTATGGATGACTTCTTTACAGCACCATCATGGGTAGAGAGCGGAAATGGGACGATCGTTGGCTCTAACAATGTGTTGTCAACGGTGGCTATCGGTAATGAGGTGAGGGAAAACAAATATCTCAAAGAATTACTCTTGGAGAAGGATAAACGCATCAGCACTTTGGAAAATTATATCAAGCTTCTGGAGGCTAATTTAAATAAGGACTAATACGAAACATAATTCGTGAAATGAATCCTTATATTAATAAGGTGTATTAAATATATTGTATAATCTCAGCAGTGATATCCAACTCGTTATTCCTGCCGCCGCAACTAAAGAAGAGGAAGTAACAAAAGTTACTTCCTTTTTTCGTTTTATCCCTTTTTCTTTTTACTGATATTCCTTTTTTAACACTAAATATTTGCGTATATCGAAGAAAACTACTAATTTTGCACACAAATATTTTAATGTGCAATCAAATTATTAAAGAGGAGGGACTTCGATATGTCAATATCCAAAACAAGACAAAAACTCGTAGATGTCGCTCGACAGCTCTTTGCTAAGAATGGAATAGCCAATACCACCATGAATGATATTGCTGTTGCCTCTGGTAAAGGTCGCCGAACACTTTATACTTATTTTAGCCGAAAGGAAGATGTCTATTACGCTGTGATAGAGTCTGAGTTGGAACGTCTCTCCGACAAGTTGGATGAAGTAGCCAACTGCAAGATGCGTCCTCAAGACAAAATCATCGAACTCATCTATACCCATCTGAGCATGATCAAGGAGACGGTGGTGAGGAATGGCAACCTGCGTGCCGAATTCTTCCGCAATATCTGGATGGTGGAAAAAGCTCGCAAGAACTTTGATGAGGATGAAATTGAGATATTCCGAAGAGTCTATTCGGAAGGCAAGGAAGACGGCGAATTTGACATCGACAACATCGACTTGGTGGCCGACATCACTCATTATTGCATCAAAGGCTTGGAAGTGCCATTCATTTATGGACGACTAGGTCACGGCATGAATGTGGAGGCTAGTAAACCTTTGGTTGCCAAGGTCGTTTATGGTGCCTTGGGCAAATCGGGCGTAAAGCTCTAAGTATGTCTGCCTTCCAATATGGAATCTAAAGTTGCTGTAGTAATCTGCAATAACTGAATCTGTTTTCGGCAAATTCTCAGCAAATAAAAAAGTAATATTCGTAACTAATTGAAAATTAATAAAATAAAAAGAAAATGGGATTATTAACAGGTAAGACTGCCCTGATTACAGGTGCAGCTCGCGGCATCGGTAAGGCTGTCGCTATGAAATTTGCTTCTGAGGGTGCTAACATCGCATTCACAGACCTCGTACTCAACGATGATATGGCTGCTGGCTTGGAGGCTACTCGCAAGGAGATTGAGGCTCTTGGCGTAACATGCCGCGCATACGCTGGTAACGCTGCTGACTTCGAGGAGACTCAGAAGACTGTTAAGCAGATTCAGGCTGACTTCGGCTCTATCGATATCCTCGTTAACAACGCTGGTATCACTAAGGATGGTTTGATGCTCCGCATGAGCGAGGCTCAGTGGGATGCTGTATTGAACGTAAACTTGAAGTCTGCCTTCAACTTCATCCATGCTTGCTCTGCTGTCATGCTCCGTCAGCGCAGCGGTTCTATCATCAATATGGCTTCTGTAGTAGGTGTTCATGGTAACGCTGGTCAGTGCAACTATGCTGCTTCCAAGGCTGGTATGATTGCTCTCGCTAAGTCTATCGCTCAGGAGTTGGGTCCTAAGGGTGTACGTGCCAACGCTGTTGCCCCTGGTTTCATCGAGACTGCTATGACAGCACAGTTGCCAGAGGAAATTCGCAAGGACTGGATGAAGAAGATTCCTTTGCGTCGTGGTGGTCAGGTAGAGGACATCGCCAACGTATGTCTCTTCCTCGCATCAGACTTGTCTAGCTATGTAAGCGGTCAGGTCATCCAGATCGACGGTGGTATGAACATGTAATCTATAGGCATTCGTTTTACATACATAAAACATGCAGGTAGTTTACGAAGACAACCATATAATTATCGTCTCAAAGAGAAGTGGTGAAATCGTGCAGGGCGACAAGACCGGCGACGAACCTCTCTCTGAGACGGTAAAACAATATATCAAGAAGAAGTACAACAAGCCAGGCAATGTGTTCCTGGGTGTGGTGCATCGGCTTGACCGACCAGTTTCGGGACTCGTGGTATTTGCCAAGACCTCCAAGGCATTGAGCCGCTTGAACAATATGTTCAGAGATGGTGAGGTACACAAGACCTATTGGGCCATCGTCAAGAACATGCCAAAGGAGACAGAGGCAACCTTGACCCATTGGATCGTGAGAAACGAGAAGCAAAACAAGAGTTATGCTTACGACCATGAGGTAAAGAACTCGAAAAAGGCGATATTGAAGTATAAGGTGATAGGGCATACCGACCATTACACACTCCTGGAAGTGCACTTGATGACGGGTCGCCATCATCAGATAAGATGTCAGCTGGCAAAGATGGGTTGCCCTATCAAGGGTGACTTGAAGTATGGTTCTCCACGCAGCAATGCCGATGGAAGTATTTCGCTTCTTTCACATAAGGTGGAGTTCGTGCATCCAGTATCGAAGGAAACCATCGTTGTGGAGGCTCCACTGCCAGACGATAACCTATGGCGAGCTATTGCTCCTTGATAAAACAAAAGGGAGCGATAAGCTCGTTTTTCCTAAAGGAAACTAGGCTCCTCAATCTATTGGGGTGAGAGTTTCTCTCTAAAAAACATTAACCGATTTTTAAAGTCCATGCTTATGAAGAAGTATGTGAAATGGGTAGCGGTCACTTTTCTTACTCCGATTCTGCTCATCATATTACTAGCCGTTTTGCTTTATTTGCCTCCTGTGCAGAATTGGGCGGTAAAGCAAGTGGCATCATACGCTTCTGAGTCTACGGGCATGGACATTTCCGTGAAGCAGGTACGACTGGTCTTTCCACTCAAATTGGGGGTGGAAGGCGTAAAAGTGTTGCAACCTGTGGATTCCTTAAAAAACAGTTCCAACTTAGCTTTAAGAAACCAAAAAGATACCGTTGCCGACATCCAAAAGATGGTTGTCGATGTACAGCTATTGCCTCTCTTCGAGAAGCAAGTGATGGTGGACGAACTCAACTTCACCAATATGAAGGTGAACACCACCAACTTTATCCATGAGGCGAGAATCAAGGGCGATGTGGGCAACCTGCGATTGAAAGCGCACGGCATCGACCTAGGGAAGGAGCATGTGAACGTGAACCATGCCTTGCTTTCCGATGCCAAGCTCTCGGTGGAACTGAGCGATACAGTTCCGCCAGATACCACTCCTAGCAGCAATTTCTGGAAAATCAACATCCAGCAACTCAAACTCAAGAACACTGACTTTACCCTACACATGCCTGGAGATACCCTTCAGGTAAATGCTTACTTTGGCAATGCCTTGGCACAGACCACTTACCTCGATCTCTACAAGGGACTCTATGAGGTGGGACACTTGGACTGGAAGGGCGGAAGAGTACATTATGACAATAACTTTGAGCGACCGGTGGCTGGCATGGACTTCAATCATCTTGCCTTAGCCAACATGGCTTTGAAGGCAGACTCCTTCTATTTTTGCGACTCCAAGATAGATGTCAAGATCAAGGAAGCACAATTCAAAGAGAAGAGTGGGTTGCAAGTGGACCAACTATATGGTCGATTTGTGATGGATTCCGTGAAACTTCAATTGCCAGACTTGTATCTCCGTACACCATCCTCTAACCTCCAGACTACGGTGGATATGGAGCTCAACGCCTTTGCCGATAAAAATCCAGGCAAGTTGATGGCGCAAGTACATGGAACTATGGGACGACCAGACCTCTTCCTTTTTATCGGAGATGCGTTGCCAAAGCCGATGAAGAATCATTGGCCTTTCTATCCGATGCAGGTGGACGGTTCGTTCATCGGCAACATGCAGCGTGCCTCTTTCTCTGGTCTGAAAGTGATATTGCCAACGGCTTTCAATCTGAATGCCGATGGCTATGTCGCCAACTTGACTGATATGAGTCAATTTCGAGCCAATGTGGACTTGAAGATGAAAACCTATAATTTAGGTTTCATCACAGCGATGCTCGACCCATCGTTGATGCGAGAAATTCGTGTGCCAAGTGGTATCGGTATCCGTGGAAATGTGAAGGTGGATGGTTCTAAATATGCTACTCGTTTGGCAATTTCCGAAGGCAAGGGCAGCATGAAGGTGGAGGCTAAGGTGGATGCCAAGACCAAGCGAGACGGCAGCCTCGATATGAACCGCTTGGCTTACCAAGCAAAGGTGCAGGCACGAAACATTCAAGCCAAGCATTTCTTGCCAAAACAAGACCTACATACTTTTACTGGCGATATAGAGGCAAAGGGCGTGGGTACAGATTTCTTGTCGCCAAGAACTTATCTCGTCGCCCATGCCAAGGTGAACCAAGTGCGTTACGGCAAGTATAATCTTACGAATGTTATCGCCAAGGCGCATGTGGAAAACGGTAGAGTCCATGCAGATGTTGATAGCAAGAATCACTATCTGAATGGACTCGTCACCGTGGATGCCTTGACCCATACCAAGGATATCCAGGCTACGCTGACAGCAGATGTGCGTAACCTCGACCTCTATCAGTTGGAGATAACCAAGAAACCAATGAATGCCGCTCTTTGCGGACAGATAGACTTGCGCTCCAACTTGAAGGAGAACCATCAGATATGGGCTTCGATGAATGACATCACCTTGCGCTCGGGCGACAAAACCTATCGTCCGTTGGGCGTGGATGTGGACATCTTCACCCGACGCGATACTACCCATGCCATCGCCAATTGTGGCGACTTCCATCTCGACATGGATGCCCAAGGGGGGTACAAGCAGTTGCTCGGTCAGGTGGAACGACTGCAAAAGGAGATGCTGGCTCAGTTGAAGAGGCGCCATATAGACCAAGTGAAGATACGCAACAGTTTCCCGCAAGGTCACATCTGTCTAAACACGGGCAAGGACAACTTTATCTCCCGTTTCGTCAATTATATGGGTTGTCAGTTCAAGTCGGTAGACATGGATTTGAATGCTTCGCCTGTGACGGGACTGAATGGTTATCTGAACGTAGATTCTTTGGTGGCATCGGGCATTCAGCTAGATACCATCCGGGCTCTCGTGCATACACAGGGCGATACCATCCGATACTCGGCCCGTGTGCAGAACAACAAGAACAATCCACAGTATGTGTTCCGTGCCCTGGTGGATGGCGAGGTGCAAGACTTGGGTTCCAACATCAAGGCACGTATCTATGATGCCAACAACCGGTTGGGTGTGGACGTAGGTTTGGCGGCGATGCTGCAACCTAACGGCGTCAAGTTGGCACTGATAGACACGCATCCCGTTTTGGGCTACAAGAAATTCTCCGCCAACGATGACAACTACTTGATGCTGTCGGACGACGGAAGAGTGTCGGCAGACCTCGTGCTGAAAGCGGCTGGCGACATGGGTCTGAGGGTCTATTCCAACGACGAAAACACGGAAGCCTTGCAAGACCTCACCGTCAGCATGAGCAACTTCAACCTCGACAAAATCATGAGCGTCATCCCATACATGCCAGACATCTCTGGTATCATGAATGGCGACTTCCACGTGATACAGACCAAGGAAGAGCTCTCGGTTTCTTCCAACCTTCAGATAGACAACATGGTGTATGAGAAATGTCCGATGGGTGATGTGGGTACTGAGTTTACCTATATGCCTAAGAGCGATGGCTCACACTATGTGGATGGCTTCTTGACCTATGAGGGTGAGGAGGTTGCCACAGTGAAGGGTACTTACAAGTCGGAAGGTGCTGGCTATCTTGATGCCGAGGTGGGCATGGAGAAACTGCCACTCCACTTTGTGAATGGTTTTGTGCCTGACCAAATCGTTGGTCTGGAAGGCTATGGCGAGGGAAAGGTAACGATGAAGGGAGCCTTGAGCAAACTAGACGTGGAGGGAGAAATGTATCTCGACTCGGCTTATCTCGTGAGTGTGCCTTACGGCGTGTCCATGCGATTCGCCAACGACCCTGTGCGTATCAAGGACAGCAAGCTCCTCTTCGAAAACTTCATGATGTATGCCAACAATGAGAGTCCGCTCAACATCCAGGGCAATCTCGACTTCTCGAATGTGGAGAACATGATGCTCGACGTAAGGATGAGGGCGCAAGATTTCCTCTTGATAGACTCCAAGGAGAAGGCACGTTCTGAGGCTTTCGGCAAGGCGTATGTCAACTTCTACGGAAGTATGCAAGGGGCGCTTTCCAACCTGAGGATGAGAGGTAAGCTCGATGTGCTCGGTAAAACCGACATGACTTACCTTCTCCGTGAGTCGGAACTCTCGACCGATACCCAGTTGGATGAGTTGGTGAAGTTCACCGACTTCAAGAGTGGCAAGCAAGTGGCAGTCGTAAAGCCAACCATCGAAGGATTCGACATGCTCCTCAGTGTGTCGATCGACGAGTCGGCGCATATCCTCTGTGCATTGAATGCCGACAAGACCAATTACATCGACTTGATGGGAGGCGGTGACTTGCAGATGAGATACAATACGGCGGATGGCATCCAGCTTACGGGTAGATATACCTTGAACGATGGCAAGATGAAATACTCATTGCCTGTCATTCCATTGAAGACCTTTGACATACAGGATGGTAGTTATATCCAGTTTACTGGCGATCCGTTCAATCCTACGCTGAGCATCACGGCGACAGAGAATATCCGCTCTACCGTGAATGAAGGTGAGGGCAATGGACGCTCCGTGGACTTTGTATGCGGAGTGAAACTCTCGCAGACTTTGGAGAAACCGGGTATCCAGTTTATCGTATCGGCATCCAACGATGCCACGATACAGGATGAGTTGAGCTCGATGAGTGTGGAGGAGCGAGGCAAGATAGCCATCACGATGTTGGCTTCGGGCATGTATCTCGCCAATGGCAATACCAGTTCGTTCTCGATGAACAGTGCCCTGACCTCCTTCCTCAATTCAGAAATCAATAATATAGCAGGTTCTGCCATGCGTTCCATTGGTTTCGATGTGGGTATGTCGGTGGATAACTCGACGAATGCGGCAGGTGGCGTACATACAGACTATAACTTTAAGTTCGCCAAGCGATTCTTCAACAATCGCCTGAGCTTCACCATCGGAGGACAGGTGTCGACCGGTGCCGACCTCGATAACTCGGCGAAAGACAACTCTATGTTCTTCAACAATGTGGAGCTTCAGTATCGTCTCAACGAGAAAGCCAGCATGTATGTGCGTGCCTTTTACAATGGCAACACCTACGACTGGCTGGAAGGACAGATAGGTGAATATGGCGGCGGTTTCACTTGGCGTAGAAAGTTGTCAAGCTTCAAGGACATCTTCCGTTTCAAGAGCAGTGACGCACAGACGCCAATGCCTGCGGCAACAAACGTAAAAGAATTAAAGAGTGAGAAGAATGAGAACAAAGAATAGACTTCACCTTATTATATATATATCGGTAAGCATCTTGCTTGCTGGACAATTGTTTGCTGGGTGCTCATCTACGAGTGCCCTGAAGGATGGCGAGCAGTTGTTTACAGGTTTGAAGCCTATCGAATATGTGGGCAAGGAGGAGGGTAGCTATGTTGACACCGTGAAGGAGGAGATGGAATACGCCCTTGCCTCTGCCCCGAACGGTGCCCTTTTGGGTAGCAGCTATTATCGCACCCCTTTCCCCGTGCGGCTCTGGATATGGAATGCCTTCTCGCAATCAGAAGGGGGACTGGCGAAATGGATAACCAAGGTGTTTGGCTCGAAGCCGAAGCTGATGTCGAACGTGAATCCACAGCTCCGTGCCCAAGTGGCTGAGCACCAGCTAGACAAGTATGGCTATTTCAATGCCAAGGTAGGTTATGACGTGATAACGCAGACTAACCCGAAGGAGGCAAAGGTGGCTTACAAGATAGACCTAGGGCATCTTTGGACTTTGGACACCCTGTCTTATCTCAATTTCCCTGCCCATGGCAAGCAGCTCATCGACTCCACGATGTCGAGTGCGCTGATAAGAAAAGGTAGTCCGTTCAATGTATCCAAGTTGGAGCAAGAACGTCAGCGACTCACCCGACTGTTCCGTAACAATGGTTACTATTATTATCAGAACGGTTATGCTTCTTATCTTGCCGACACTTTGGCGGTTCCGGGAAAGGTGCAGATGCGCCTGGTGATGGCAGACAGCATCGATTCGATGGCTACACGACAATGGTATATCGGCAACATCAACATCAATTTCCGTAAGCAGATGATGGAGGAGATGACCGACTCTTTCGTGCGCCGCTATTTGAGTTTCAGATATGTGGGCAAGAAGATGCCTATCCGTGCCGGTGTGGTATTGAGAGAGTTGAAGCTGCGTCCTCGCCAACTCTATCAAGTTGACAATGAGACTGCGGCAAAGCAAGGACTCCAGTCGATGGGGCTCTTCAGCTATACCAACCTGCAATTCACTCCTCGTTCCACGCAGGTGGTGGATAGCTTGGGACATGTGGAACATCGCGATACCCTCGATGCCAACATCGACTTGGTGTTCGACAAACCTTACGATTTCTATGTGGAGGCTAACGCCAAGGCGAAGACCACGGGACGAGTGGGACCTGAGCTTGTGGTGGGTCTCACCAAGCGCAATGCCTTCCGAGGTGGAGAGAAGCTGGACATCAACCTGCATGGTTCCCACGAGTGGCAGACGATACAAGGGCAAGGTGGAAGCTCCAGCAAAATCAACTCCTACGAGTATGGATCGGATGTATCCTTGCAGTTCCCTAACATCATCACCCCATGGAATGCCTTCCGCACCATGGCGCAGAATGAGCGACGCTTCAGAAGTGGACACATGCCAAGGCGATATTATGGTACTCCAACTACTACGGTGAAGGCTGCCATGAACGTGATAAACCGTGCAGGCTTCTTCCGTCGGCATGTAGTATCGGGCGAATTGACCTATGATTGGGCTACCTCTTACCAGCATCATCATTCCTTCAGTCCGTTGATTCTTTCTTATGAATACATGAATGCGACGACGGCTAAGTTTGATAGCATCTTAAGCAACAATATGTACGTTTCCACGTCCATGCAAGACAGGTTCATCCCTAAGATGAGCTATACCTATACTTATAAGAGTCCGAGGACATATCTGAGTCCTATCGTGTGGACTACCACCGTAAGCGAGGCGGGCAACTTGGTGTCGTTGGGCTATATGGCGGCAGGCAAGAAGTGGAACGACAAAGACAAGATGCTCTTCAAGAACGACTATTCTCAGTTTGTAAAGGTGGAGACTGACTTCGTGAAGTATTGGCGCATCAACGATAACTCCACCTTGGTGGGGCATCTTGATGCCGGTGTTATCTGGAGCTATGGCAATTCTAGTCAGGCACCTTATACCGAGATGTTTTATGTGGGAGGTGCCAACAGCATCCGAGCCTTCAGTGTGAGAGGCATCGGACCGGGCAAGCAAGACTATTCCGTGCTGGGAGACAAGTATGCCAATGTGATGCGAACAGGCGATATCAAGTTGCAGGCTAACCTGGAATATCGTCCACGTCTGTATGGCGACCTCTATGGAGCCTTGTTTATCGACGCTGGCAATGTATGGATGAAAGATGATGCCCTCTCGGATTATGGCAAGTTCCGCTTTGGCGATTTCTATAAGCAGTTGGCATGGGGCACAGGTGTAGGCTTGCGCTATGACATCGGTATGTTCGTGGTTCGTGTGGACTGGGGAATCGGCCTGCATCTTCCATACGATACCGACAAGAAAGGCTTCTACAACATTCCTAGCTTCAAGAAGGCACAGAGTCTGCACCTAGCCGTGGGCTATCCATTCTGATGCCGTTCCTTTGTCAACAGGTCGTTCTGGGACCATTTCATTGTCAGCAAGTCAACAAATCGGTCATAATGAGATAAATGTTGATATAAATCAAAAAAAAGCAAGCAAAGATGTTGCTAGGTGCGAAAAATTTCGTACTTTTGCAGTCGTTGAACAGAATAAACTATCAACTATTTAAATTATAATAAAAATATGAAACCTACATTATTGCTTTTGGCTGCCGGCATGGGTAGCCGTTACGGTGGTTTGAAACAGCTCGATGGTCTGGGTCCTAACGGTGAGACTATCATGGACTACAGCATCTACGATGCTATTCAGGCCGGTTTTGGTAAGATCGTTTTCGTAATCCGCAAGGATTTTGAGGATCAGTTCCGTGAGAAGATTCTTTCTAAATATGAGGGTCATGTACCTGTAGAGCTTTGCTTCCAGTCATTGGACGCACTCCCAGAGGGTTTCTCTGTACCAGAGGGTCGTGAGAAGCCATGGGGTACTAACCACGCCGTTTTGATGGCTAAGAATGTCATCAAGGAGCCTTTCTGCGTTATCAACTGCGACGACTTCTACAATCGCGACTGCTTCATGGTTATCGGCAAGTTCCTCTCTGAACTTCCTGAGGGCAGCACCAACCGTTACGCCATGGTTGGTTTCCGCGTAGGCAACACCTTGAGCGACAATGGTACCGTGGCTCGTGGTATCTGCTCTAAGGATGAGAACGAGAACTTGACTACTTGCGTAGAGCGCACAGAGATTATGCGTATCGACGGCAAGGTGTCTTACAAGGACGAGGAAGGCAAGTGGGTTGCCGTAGCCGACAACACTCCTGTTTCAATGAACGTATGGGGCTTCACTCCAGACTACTTCGCTCACAGCGAGGAGTACTTCAAGGGATTCTTGAGCGATCCTAAGAACATGGAGAACAAGAAGGCAGAGTTCTTCATCCCATTGATGGTCAACAAGCTCATCAACGATGGCACAGCTACAGTCAAGGTGCTCGATACCACCAGCAAGTGGTTTGGCGTTACATACGCTGCCGACCGTCAGAGCGTAGTAGACAAAATTCAGAAGCTCGTAGATGAGGGCGTATATCCAAACAAGCTCTTCTAAGTAGAAAGCATGGATATCAATATAATAACAGAACAAGAAGCCGCTACCCTTCGAGAGATGATAGCGGCTTCTCGTCGTATTGTGATATGCTGCCACAAGTCGCCAGATGGTGATGCCATCGGCTCGTCATTAGGTTGGGCTCTCTATCTGCGTAGCTTGGGCAAGGATCCTTTGGTTTGCATTCCAGACATGATGCCCGATTTCTTGAGATGGTTGCCTTACAGTGCGGATATTGTGCGCTACGACAAGCATCAGGAGCAGGTAAGCAAGGCTTTCGAGGAGGCAGACTTGGTTTTCTGCCTAGACTTCAATGGCGCTAGCAGACTTGATGAGATGGAATCTGTCTTGACTACTTGCAAGGCAAAGAAAGTGATGATAGACCATCACTTGTCTCCTTTCATGGATGTTGACTTGCTGATTTCACGTCCTCATCTGAGCAGTACCAGCGAGATGGTGTTCCGACTGATTTGGCAGTTGGGTGCTTTCGAGGCGATGGACAGGCGATGGGCGAGTTGCGTGTATTGTGGTATGATGACCGATACGGGCGGCTTTACCTACAATTCTTCCGAGCCTGCCATCTTCTTCATCATCTGTCAGCTGTTGACCAAGAGCATCGACAAAGACAAGATTTATCGCAACGTATTCAACAACTATTCGACTTCAGCCATCCGATTCCGTGGATATGTGATGAACGAGAAGCTGAACGTGTCAGAAGAGCTGCATGCTTCTTATTACACGGTAACTCGCCAGGAAATGAAGCGCTTTAACTTCATCAAGGGCGACTTAGAGGGACTGGTGAACGAGCCACTTCGCATCAAGGGCATGAAACTCTCCATCTCCTTGCGCGAAGATACCGAGGTAGATAACCGTATCTTGGTGAGCCTTCGCTCAGTCGATGATTTCCCATGCAATCAGGTAGCGGCTCAATTCTTCAATGGCGGTGGTCATCTCAATGCCTCGGGCGGCAAGTTGCACTGCACCATCGCTGAGGCGGAAGTCATCGCACAGAAAGCCATCTTGGCATTCCAAAATTTGCTGAAATAACCCAAACAACCCCGAAAGGAACGGCTAGGATGATAAAAAGTGATAATTAATAATAAAATCATCCCATTCCTCTCGGTGTTGTCTATTCTTTTTTGTACCTTTGCCCCATAAATCATATTTTTAAGGAAAAGAATGAAGAAACTTTTGTTTGCAATAATTGCATTTGCGGCCATTTTCTCTTTCGCCGCATGTAGTGATACAGAGACTTACAAGGACCAGCGTGACCGAGAGCTCGATTCCATCAGCTCGTTCTTGCGCAACGAGAATATCAAGGTGATTTCTGAGGAGGAGTTCAAAAGTCGTTTCGACAAAGGCGTGACTTTGACTGATACGGCAAAGAATGAGTATGTACTCTTCAATAGCAATGGTATCTACATGCAGGTTATCAACCAGGGATGCGGCGACTACATCCAGAAGGGCGAGACAACAGATGTGTTGATTCGTTTCTACGAATATAACTTGGCTCAGCGTGCGAACATCAGCGATGAGTCGCTCACTTTGACCAACAATGTGCCTTATTACTCTTATCTCTTGGATAAAATGAGCGTGACCAACAATTCGGGAACCTTCCAGGGCTCTTTTGATACCTCTAGCAGTTTGATGGCACAGGTATATGGACAAAGTTCTTATTCTACTGGTATCAGTGGTACCGTGCCTAGTGGTTGGCTCATTCCATTCTCCTGGGTTAAGATAGGTCGCCCTCAGAGCGAGGATGAGCAGGTTGCCCATGTTCGCATCCTCGTGCCTCACTCTTACGGCACCACCAGTGCGTCGGGCAATGTGCAGGCTTGTCTTTATGACTTGACTTTGCAGCGAGGCAGATAAGAAATGGTGCTGATGGTTCAAAGAACATAGCAACGAAAAAACAAATTTACTTTATATAGATATGACACTGATTAAGTCAATTTCTGGCATCCGCGGTACTATCGGCGGTCCAGCGGGCGATACTCTCAATCCGCTCGATATTGTAAAGTTTACTTCGGCATACGCTACCTTCATTCGTCGTAGCGGTGCTTCCAAGAGCAATACCATCGTCGTAGGTCGTGATGCACGTATCTCTGGCGAGATGGTGAAGAATGTGGTGTGTGGTACCTTGATGGGCATGGGATATGACGTGCTCAACATCGGTTTGGCTACCACTCCAACCACCGAGTTGGCTGTCACCATGAGTGGTGCTGCCGGTGGTATCATCATCACTGCTTCTCACAACCCACGTCAGTGGAACGCCCTCAAGCTCCTCAACGAGAAGGGCGAGTTCTTGACCAAGGACAATGGCAACGAGGTGTTGGCTATCGCAGACAAGGAGGATTTCGAGTATGCGGACGTTGACCATCTCGGCAAATATACAGAAGATAATACCTTTAACAAGCGCCACATCGACTCTGTTTTGGCTTTGAAACTCGTCGATGTTGAGGCTATCAAGAAGGCTCACTTCAAGGTTTGCGTTGACTCCATCAACTCTGTTGGTGGCATCATCCTCCCTGAGTTGCTCGATGCACTGGGCGTGGAGCACACTTTCCTCAATGGTGTGGCTAACGGCGACTTTGCCCACAACCCAGAACCATTGGAGAAGAACCTCGGTGGCATCATGGGCGAGCTGAAGAAGGGTGGCTATGACTTGGGTATCGTGGTAGACCCAGACGTAGACCGCTTGGCATTTATCTGCGAGGACGGTAAGATGTTTGGTGAGGAGTATACCTTGGTCAGCGTAGCCGACTATGTATTGAGCAAGACTCCAGGCAACACCGTGAGCAACCTTTCTTCTACCCGTGCGCTTCGTGATGTAACCGAGAAACATGGTGGTAAGTATACAGCAGCCGCAGTAGGAGAGGTGAATGTTACCACCAAGATGAAGGATGTACACGCTGTCATCGGTGGTGAAGGCAATGGTGGAGTCATCTATCCAGAGAGCCATTATGGTCGTGATGCCCTCGTAGGTATCGCTCTCTTCTTGAGCAGCTTGGCTCACAAGGGCTGCAAGGTAAGCGAGCTTCGTGCCACTTTCCCTAACTATTTCATCGCCAAGAACCGCATCGACTTGACTCCAACTACTGATGTGGATGCCATCCTCGTGAAGGTAAAGGAGATGTATGGCAAGGAGAAGAACGTGACAGTTACCGACATCGACGGTGTGAAACTTGACTTCCCAGACAAGTGGGTACACCTCCGCAAGAGCAACACCGAGCCTATCATTCGTGTATATAGCGAGGCTTCAACTATGGAGCAAGCTGATGAACTCGGCAAGAAGCTCATGCAGGTTGTGTATGATATGCAGTAAGTCTTCGAAAAACTATGAGAAGTCTTCGGAAGAAGCATAATAAGTCTTCGGAAAATATAGTATTTGTTTTCCGAAGATATAGAATAATAAACCGCCCAACAGCTGATGTGCGCTTGCACAACACCTGTTGGGCGGTTGTCTTTCAGCTGATATGCGCTTGCACAACAGCTGATGTGCGGTCTTTATAAATTGTTTGTTGTACAGTTGTTATTGCATTAAAGCTTTTACTTCATCTATAGAGAGGTTGGTGCCTTTTGCAACTTGCTCTGGGGAAGTCCAAGTTCGAGAAATCGTTTTGCATTTTCTATTTTTTCTTTTTTTGCTCCTTCCTCTCGACCTTCTTCTCGACCTTTGGCAAAACCTTCTTCATGCCCTTCTTGGAAACCTTCTTCATGCCCTTCTTGGAAACCTTCATCATGGCTAGTGTCAAAAAGACTCTTCATGTGTCTTACGTTTTCCATGTGACGGAAGTATGCCTGTTTATCTTCTGGGGATAAGGCATCCACTCGTAAGCGTTCACGAGCTTCTGGGAGACCTGCCGCAGTGGCTTTTGAACTGATAGTGCCAGTTTTTAAGAATTCTATCCACTCATCAAGAGGAGTTGTTGCTACTTTATCGAAGTCATTTACCCTCAATATGTAGTATTCTGGAAATATATCACCAGCTTTTTTTCGTTTCTTGATGTCATGGTCCTTTATTCCAAAAAACTTCTCGTTTTGTCGAATTGAGAGTCTTAATATGTCATGAGGAGCATGCTCGCCAATGAATTCTGTTTTGCCATGATATACATAGTCCTTTCCTTGTCCCAACTCGAAATAAACTATATTGATGGAATATACTTTGCGAACAGCTTCATATGGCTTGCCTAAACCAATATATATCCTTCAAGCACAACAAAATTAGCCTTGTTGCGCAATAGACGTTTCATGGCCCAATCGAATCGTATATAGTTATCTCCGTTTTTAATCATAAAAATAATATTTTAAATTTTGCCTGCAAATATACAACTTTTACTTGATATGTCCAATTATTCTAGTAGAATTCCATAGGTTCTTTACAAAAAAATAAAATTTTCGTGAGATTCTTCCAAAATTATTGCCATTTATTTGTATTTGCCATTTCTTTCTTTACTTTTATGCAAGCACTTACTGCAACAAGTATACATATCGACCATAAATTCACATATGGCAAAGTAAAAACAAAGCTCATGCTAAGCCACCATAAACTATATATAAATATAAGGGGTCATTTTCTTGTTTTGTGTATTAATTTCCCTTTATATTTCTTCTGCCAAGCCCATTGGTTGTGGTTTCATCAGGATACCCAACCCATCGTAATAGGTGACCGTAGTGATGGCTTGACTGACAGTGGCATCAAGCATCAGCTTCTCAAGTATATAATTCCTGGAAGAAGTCTGCTTGTGCTGTTAGGCAACAATGCAAGATTGTGTATATGAAGAAAATAAACTTTTTCATGCGCTTGGCTTTATTTTTATAAACTACATTTTAATCTTGTTACTTGATACTCACTTTCTCTGCAAAAGATTTGTCATTCACATTGATATAAAGTACATACTCTCCCAAAGGCAATCCTGAGCAATCAAAGTCTTTCCGATAGTTGTTACCTGCTTGCTGCTGTAGGAAAATAGATTTGAACACCATGCCGGAAGTATTGCAGATGAGAAATCTGAGCTGTGAATCTGAAACCAAAGAATAAGACAAGCTAATCTTCTTACCATTTGCAATGACTTTGTAAGAAATGTAATCTTGTTTGGATTTAGAATCCGAACTTACATCTTGCATTCTATCTCTGATTATCTTGTTTTGTTCATCCCCAAGATAGTTCTTACTTTCTATATTGGCAGTATAGGCAAAAGACTTTTCCAAGACTTTGTGATTCTCTTTTTGGATGGATGCCTTAATTACTTTCAATATGGGATAGCGGTATCCCATTGCATACCACTCGAAGACTGTAGCCTTTAATTTCATTGGCTCATCTTGAATCTCTAACAGAAGACTATCCTTTGAGACTTTGATGTCAGAAGTGATGTCCCTTTGTATTAATAATGTGTTGCTTAGGTAATCATTACTTGGCATGATTAATTTTCCCTTTGCTATGACTTGTGTGCTGCTAGTACCTGATAGAGCTAGTTTGTTCTTTGAGCAATAGGTTCCCTTGCCCTCAATCTGACAGATCAAGGAATCGTTGAGGGAAAATGGAAACTTGAGATATTCAAAAGAATTACCAAAATCAATGTTCAGCAAGGGTGTTTGCAAACGATTCAGATGTAAACAGTCTTTATCTTGTGAAAAATCAAGAATGGCATCCTTGTCTATCATTTTAATGTGATTGTTGCCATTGCCAACATAGAAAACTTCTTTCTCTATCCCAAGATATTTTGAATTGGAGAAATCCCAAGTCTGTTCTGAAGTGCATGAACTTTGTAGTATGGTTGCTGCCACGAAGTCATAGTGTATGCTATCACCGTCAATTGGAAGATTTGCTGCGGATGTAAGCACGTTGCTTTTGTGCCCACAAGAAAGCACAATTGCTCATTAGAATGCTAAAGTACATGATTATCTTTTTCATTTTTTGTTATAATTTTCTTTTGATTATTGTATTTTAGTATTAAAGAAATTATGGATAAAATGCATGCAAAACATAAAGCTACGATTGTCACTCCTGTAACAACTCCTTCTGTTTCTACAATATTTATTCCACCATTATGTAGTAATTCTTCTCTTTGGCAAAAGCCAATAACATTCATGGAATTTATGTTTAAAATTACAAGTTGTTTTATAATTATCCTAAAATCCGCAACAATATGATTTAATATTTTTTATAAGTACCTGGACAA
>ERZ808270.126-NODE-126-length-46855-cov-13.756838_pt1 | contig 46855 bp, 37 predicted proteins | sample MGYA00521082_ERZ808270 | MGnify/ENA primary metagenome ERZ808270 (study PRJEB31516, sample SAMN03275594) | gut metagenome | biome: mammalia-associated habitat; material: feces | host: Papio cynocephalus | place: Kenya | collected 2012-07-27 ... | reverse complement strand
GAGTGCTTTTACGAAAATATTACGTAAATTTGCACTTGCTTGTTGAATTCGCGAAGTCCTCATTCTTGGCTTTATAATAAAACATGATAGCAAATCCGTAAGTACTGCCCGATTTCACATGGGTAGCTGTGCTTATGTAGTGGATATAGGCGGAAATGTTTTTCCCCTCATAAACAGGCTGGAGAAATACCGGATTTTTATAGAGCTTCGGATCCCGCTTATAAGACATACTCAATCCCATTTGAGCAGCCAACGGAATCCAACATTCCCATTCGCCACCCCTCTTGTCACAGTATTTTATCTCTTTTACATCAGTAGATGCGAAGTCTGCCTTTTCACCATCAGTCTTTTTGATTCTGAACTCATGGTAATTGTCTACATTAAAAGAATACTTCGCAATTTCACCTTTCACAACCTTGCCGTTGCTCAAGGTTACTTCTGCATTCTGCGCTTGTGTCGTTCCACACAATACAAGGGCAAGGAACATCAAAATCCATTTTTTCATACCCGTACATTTAAGTTCAACTTTATTTTGCAAATATACATCTTTTTCATTACTTTCCAAGCTAAAATCAACTTTTTCACCTACATACCTACCAAACAACAAATCTTTTAGCATTTCTCTCTCGGCTACGAAAATATCATCAAGGAGGCGCAGCAGGACATGTACACCATTCATGCCAACAACAGGTTTTCCACGCTCAACAGCTCTCTTGACTGCCGCACGGATTCTGACATCGACCCGATGCAACCACTTTGTATCGGTATGGACTATAACGCAAACATCAACTGGATTGTCTGCGGTCAGCCGCGTGGAAACAGGTTAAATCTTTTTATGTCAAGTTCGAGCGCAAAATCCCTGCGCTTGTTGCCGACTTCTGTACTTACTACGCTCCGCACCCTAACAAGACGGTCATCTATTATTATGATGCCACCGTCCTCGGCAGCAATTATGCCGTGAACGACCAGGACTTCCATTGGGTCGTTGTCCACGAGTTCGAGCGTCATGGATGGCAGGTGATTGATGTGTATCTCGGAAACCCGATGCGCCATGATGAAAAGAATCTTCTCATCAACCAGGGTTTCGCCTGCAAGCAGCGTCTCATGCCGTACTTCAACCGCCAGAACAACGACGACCTTATCTTAGCCATTCAATCCGCCGGTGTGGAGCGTGGACGCAACGGCTTCCGAAAAAACAAATCCATGGAGAAGCAACCGGAGTCCGAAGAAGACCTTTTGGAGCACCGCACCGACGGCACAGATGCCTTCGACACGCTTTATATCGGCTGCGAAAAGTTCCCACAGCACGATTTATATCCAATTTGTGTTGGAGGGGTGAGATAAATAGTAGTTACAATGCAATCCTTGGATTTGAAATTATAGATTACGCAAATTTTATATTATATTTGCTGTCTAATTTTGACAATCATGACGAAATATAATAAACCTGCTCTCACATTCTCACAACAAGTTGAATTGCTTGTTGCTAGAGGGCTCGTTGTAAAAAATAAGAAAAGAGTGGAAGGAACTCTTGCTAACATCAGCTACTACAGGCTCAGTGCCTATATGCTTCCCTTTAAAGAATATCAAAATGGTGTCATTATTGACAGATTCATTCAAGGCACTACTTGGGAACAAATTTACGACTTGTACAAATTTGACCGCAAACTGCGTTTGCTCTTATTTGATGCCATAGAACGCATTGAAATTGCAGTACGCACTCAAATTGTAAATCAATTGAGCCTGAAATACGGCTCTCACTGGCAAGATAATCGTTGTATTTTCAAAAATCCGATAACTCGTAGACGTAGGGATGGATCTACGTTTATTGATGATGTTTTTGCAGATATTCAACATCATATAAAAGACAGATTACGCAACGACCGTTCTGAAACATTTATACAACATTATCGCGAAACGTATTCCGAACCAAAGAATCCTCCATCGTGGATGAGTATTGAAGTTATGTATTTTAGTCAATTATCTCGAATATGTGACGGACTTAAGAAACGTGCTGATATTGCAGGCATTGCAAAATATTTTTCTCTACCCCCACAAACGTTTCAATCATGGCTTCATGCCCTGAATTTTATAAGAAACTTATGTGCACACCATTCTAGAATGTGGAATAGAGACATGAATATTGTTCCTGAAAAACTGGAGTTTTCAAAAAATCTCAAATGGATTTCAGCCCCGAATACAGCAAAGAGGAATAAGGTGTACTACTCAATATGTATTATTTGTTATCTATTGCAAACGGTAAATCCACAAACTTCATTTAAAAAACGGCTTTTTGATTTACTTGCAAAATATTCACATGTCGTTAATCTAAATTCAATGGGATTTCCAGCTAATTGGAGAGATGATATTTTTTGGAAATAATTTTTTTCGCTTAAAAAATTTGTTATAATAAAAACTTATAGTAATTTTGCAGTCGAAAATTAAATAGATAGTTTTATACTTAAAGATAATAGGCCTCCCAGGCGAGCTTTCGAGCAGCATACTTGGGGGGCGTTATTTATATTATCTGGTAAGACAAATAAAACAGAATGAAGCGGTTTTCAAATATTTACATATTGATATACTTCACAGGATTCTGGCTCTTTCCATAGAAAGAAGCCACACTCTTTCCCACATAAGGTGAATTTGAACATTCACTACCAACAAACTCTACACGTCCCTCATACTTTGGATTTTCTGTATATTTCCAATCTTGAGGGATGTAGTCTTCTTTTACTATACCATCCACAACGGCAAGGACATGATTTGCTTTTGATGCCCTTTGCAAACTCATTTTCCAATATTTGCGTGTCATCTCATACAAATCTTCCCTGTCTATTTTGCCGACTTTTAGGCAGATTATTGTGTCACCATCCTGTGGTATTAATTCTGATTCCATTTTATATGATTTAAATTTTCTACAAAGGTAAATATTTTTCTGATTTTTTCCAAATTGAAAGTTATTTTGTAGACCTCTCCCCCTAACCCGTCGACATCCGTCTTTGGACGCGCAGCGGTGAAATCCAGTTCTGGCGCCGTTGCATCTCACTAAAATACGACTTCTACAAAGGCACAAGACGAATGAAGCTGCTGGACTCTAATCAAATCCGGCAGCTTCGCGATGTGTGCATCTTTGAGGTGAATGGTTTACAAGTATTTTTATAATTTTTGATTTCTTGGATAGCATAAAGGAAAGCCCACTGCAAGGTGTTGAAATCGCCAAGAACATACGCAAAATCCGTATGGCTATAGGATCTAAGGGGAAAGGAAAGTCTGGTGGAGCAAGAATTATCACGTTCAATGTGCTAACCGACATTCAGAATGGTCATGTTTTTTCCTCCTTATCTACGACAAGGAGGAAGATTCTACTGTCAGAGTGAATGTGGTTAAGCAAATGGTGCGTGATATGGGATTTGATATTGAATAAGCATAAGAAAGGAGAGTCAACACTACAATATCCACTCTGAATGGCATGGAGGTGTATATGTAAAAAGGGATGCTCCACACAGAACATCCCTCAATTTAACTAAATCGCCCTTTCGAACATGTCGTAAACTTCGCTATTTTTTACTTATCTTTTCCAATATATCAAAAATTGTTACGCTTGACTTGCCGTATTTTTTTATATCTAACAATTCATCAATATTAATATTGCCCAGCATCGCTACAAAGGATAGTAATGACTGTAATTTTATATCATTATTAATCAGTTCACGATTTTTGTCACTATCGCGCCCTAATACAATTGGCTTTTTGCTCTCGTCATATTCAAATACACTGTTGCCAACCGCCTCTGTTACTTTCCTTTTTTCTTAACAAAAGGATATGAAGGCTTTTGTCGTTCCTCTTACAAAAAATCAGCTCCTATAAAGCCATTTTTTCAGAAACACAGACATTAAAGCTAAATTTGGAGGACGTGTAACACCCTTTCAAGTGAGCGTGTAACACCATGTGTAACACCTTTTTGTCGCATTCTGTCCAATTCTGTCCAATTTGCCGATTCAGCTCCGACGTTAAGCAATATGTTTGACCCTTAATTGACAAATGGCATAAATGCCTGATATACACGTAATAAACAGAAAAAGAGGTACTTACTTGCGTAAACACCTCTTCTTGAAACTTAATTAATTTGTGACTCCGCTGGGATTCAAACCCGGAACCTTCTGATCCGTAGTCAGATGCTCTATTCAGTTGAGCTACGGAGCCATTTCCGTAATTGCGAGTGCAAAGGTACACGTTTTTATTTTATCTGCAAAATTTATATTAAAAAAAATTGCGTCACAAAGCATTTTTACTGTTTTATTTACATATAGAATAAAAACGCATACCTTAAGACAGAAAGTCATTCGACATATATAAGATCTATTCAACATAGATAATATCTCGACACATAACTATCATAAACAGTTATTCAACAGGAACAGCATACTTATCTCCAGTCTGTCTAATGAGTTCACGTGCTACCCTTTCAGGGAACCCAGGACGTTCCACCTTTGCCCCAAGACCAGTCTTCGTACGTAGGAATTTGCCGTTCTTTGTTGGTTTAACCGCCATATCATTGTATTTTACAATAAGATATGTGGCAAGTTGCTTCCAACGAGCAAGCATCTGCTGAGCTGTAGTATTACTATATTCAGTAAGGTATTCTATAGCCTTCTCAGGGTTAGAGCCACAAAGTTCAACAGCCCTCTTCTCTACCCCACCCTGCTTATAAAAATAAGACATTTCGAGCGAGTCGCGTACTTCTTTAAGCGATGGGAACATCAAGGAGTAGCGCGGATAAACCATATTGCTGACCCAGTTGCAAACCCAATAAGCATTTTTGTCGCTGAATGTTACAGCATCAGCTCCAGGAGTGTTGTAACATTCCGGTTGCTTAGTATTTCCACAATATATAGGAGTATATGCAATCATGTTACCATCGTCGTTTCCGAACCACAAAACGCCACCCACCTGTCTTGGCAACCAGGAACGCATCTGAGAAACATACGAGAAAGCAGTCTGCTGCGTAGAAGTTGGTCGTTCGTTGAAATATTGCTTTCCGTCAACTTTAAACGAAAGTGGTGTCGGACGGTAAGGCATTTCCCAAACGCCCTGCCCCATATCGTTGTCGAGAGCAAACGGAGTCCCCTCATAATGGTCGCGCATGCAAGCCTGAACGTCCTGCACACTAACCTTACGGTTAGGCTTTATCCATAGAGGCATAGGTTCTGCTCCCTTCACTTTTCCCTCAGCATACGGAAGATAACGACTCATATCCTGAAAATGATTAAAGAAGCTCCATACACGTGCCTCACAGAAACGTCGTCCGCCAAAATCCGGTGCAGCATAAGTATCACAGAAACTAAAATCTTTGTCCTTGCCGCTAAACCACCCCATTCGTCTGGCGTATTTTATGCAATCTTTTGAAAACAGGACGTTTTTCTTGTCCTTTTGGTCAAAAGTCCGTATGCGACTTTGGTTAGCATGTGCACAGATAGCATCGTCAGGAATTCTCACAGCAACCCATACAACGCCTTTGCTGCCCGGTCCTTTCCCCATCATTTCCATTATCCATGCCTCGTTAGGGTCACAGATAGTAAAAGTCTCGCCCTCAGAGTTATATCCGTAAGTCTCAGCAAGAGTAGTCATTACAGAAATAGCCTGTCTTGCCGTTTTGGAGCGTTGCAGAGCGATATAGATAAGCGACCCGTAGTCGATAATACCAGTAGAGTCAACCATTTCCTCTCGTCCGCCAAAAGTAGTCTCTCCGATTGTCACCTGATATTCATTAATATTTCCGATGACGTTGTAAGTTTCGGAAGCTTCTGGAATTTGTCCGTGGTATACGTTAGTATCCCAATCGTAGATTTTCCTCATTTCTCCCTTTTGGTGTTTTCCTGCCGGGAAATGGCAAAGATTTATAAACATGCCGTAATCATCGGCATTATAAGAACAAATTACGGATCCATCGGCACTTGCTTTTTTGCCGACAATAAAATTTGTGCAGGCAATAGCCTGTAGCACGCCTGCACAAAGTATTAAGGATAAAAATATTTTTTTCATTTTAGCTTTTATAAAATAGCATTCATAGAAACTCGCCAACTTCTTTAGCAAGCCTTAAAGCTCATATCAAGTCCCTTAACAGAATGAGTAAGAGCTCCTACAGAAATGAAGTCAACTCCACACTCGGCATAGTCGCGTATAGTGTCAAAAGTTATGCCACCACTGGATTCCGTCTCCACTCTTCCATTAATAATCTCCACAGCCTTTTTCGTATCCTCCACAGAGAAGTTGTCAAGCATTATGCGGTCTACCCCTCCGTGTTCAAGGACCTGATTCATCTCGTCGAAGTTTCTAACTTCAATTTCTATTTTCAGTTTCAGTCCCTTTTCGTCAAGATATTTATGGCAGCGGTCAATAGCGTTAGTTATGCCTCCGGCAAAATCGACATGATTATCTTTAAGCAAAATCATGTCAAAGAGTCCGATACGATGGTTCATTCCTCCGCCAATCTTCACCGCTTGTTTTTCGAGCATTCTCATTCCTGGAGTAGTCTTTCGGGTGTCGAGCACATGAGTTTTCGTACCCTTCAGTCTCTCTACATATTTATGCGTCATTGTAGCGATACCGCTCATTCTCTGCATGATATTAAGCATAAGTCTCTCGGTTTGCAGCAGCGAGCGCACTTTACCTGTTACCACCATTGCGATGTCTCCTTTTTTCACAGGAGTACCATCATTGATGAGCACCTCTACCTTCATTGTCTTGTCAAATCTGGCAAATACTTTTTTTGCCACTTCCACTCCGGCGAGGATTCCGTCTTCCTTTATTAACAGATGTGATTTTCCCATTGCATCTTCAGGAATACAACACAAAGTGGTATGGTCTCCGTCGCCGATATCCTCAGCAAAAGCCAAATCTATCAGTTTATCTTCCAATTCGTCTACTGTATACATAGTTTTTTGTTACTGTTATTGTTATCATTATTAGTTATGGGAGAGAGGGGGATTTATAAAAGAATGGAACAAAAACAAATTCCGCTCTTCCCTCACACCACACTTCCAATCCTTATTCTTAGAGATAAATGCCCACACCTACACGCAAGCCAACTTTAGAGTAGTCAGAATGATTTTTAATAGACTGGTCGTAGTACACGGCAGGCTCTACCGTAACGCTCCTTCCGAGGAAGAAAGCATATCCAAGTTCTATACCCGGCATAAAGTCATTATAACTGCTGTTGCCGCGTACAAACTTTGCGTTTACGCCCATATACAGTCCATTTTCAATAATGTAGTATCTTCCACCCACACCAGCCTGGAACGTGTCGTCAATTCCATCCTGTCCGCTATGAGAATATCCCGCCATGGCAAGCGCCATCCAGTTGTCTGCCACCATGTATCCGCCTTTAGCCTCAACACCCAGATTAAATTTGTCAGCTCCGCTATAGCTCATATTAAGCCCTGTGAGCGAGCCGCTGACATAATATTTACCCTGTTCAAATTGAGCGTTGGCAGCTATAGTCATAACGAGTCCAACGACGAGCATCATTAGTTTTTTCATACGATATTTATTTTGGTTATTTTTACTATGTTAAGCAGCAGAAGTCACTTTATCCTTCCGCCATGCAAATATACAAATTTTATCTGACATACGAAAATATATTTGCAAGTTTTCCGAACAAACAAACACTTTTCATACCATTCATACGTTACAAAGCACTATTTTACGAGTCTATTCTAAAACACGGGACTAAAAATCCCCGAAGAAAATCTACAATTTTCCACAAACAGTCTAATAACATAATCAAAAAAAAACAATATGAAAGTAAACGAGAAATACCACGGAGTAGTGGTTCCAATGGTAACACCTGTCACCAAAGACGGCGACGTAGACCTTAAAGCAGTAGAGAAAATCATAGAAAACTTTGCCCGCAACAACGTTTCGGCACTCATAATGGGCACCACCGGTGAAGGAAATTCCGTTTCTGCCGAACAAGGAGCGCGCATGATAGAGACGGCAACAAAGGTCAGCGCCGGGCGCATACTTATATACGCCGGACTCTGCGGTACATGCTGGAGCGAACAGTTACGTGCAGCAAAGATTTTCACGGAGGCTGGCGCCGACGTCATAGCTGCCACCCTGCCGAGCTACTATGCCCTCACCCCCGACCAGATGTATGAATACTACAAGAATCTTTCTGAAAACATCAGCATCCCACTGATGCTTTACAACATCACGATTACAACCCACATGAGTATTCCGCTTGATGTTATAGAACGACTGAGTCGGCTTCCAAACATCGTAGGACTGAAAGATTCGGAGAACGACTTAGAACGTATGGAACAGGCTCTGAAAATCTTTGCCGACCGCGACGACTTTGCCTATTTCTGTGGATGTGCCGCAAATTCTGCCCATGCCATGAAATTAGGAGCAGACGGTATTGTACCAAGCGTAGGCAATTATGCCCCAAAACTTTACAACGATTTATTCGAGGCTGCCTTGAAGGGTGATTTCGATAAAGCAGAACGTTTACAAAGGCTTACTGTCGACATGGGTAAAGTTAATACTACAGGACTTACACTCGGACAATCGCTTGCCGGACTGAAGGTTATCATGAAGCAATTCGGACTTTGCGAAACCTACATGTTACCGCCGCTCACTGAGCTTGACGCCTCAACCGCCGAAAGGATAAAGAGCGAAATAAATAGATTTTATTAATTTAAGATACCTACAAAAAATACCATTCCATGGAAACATCATCTCTTCACTGGATAGACATCGCCATCATAATAGCTTCTATAATAATGGCACTCGGCGTGGGCTTCTATTTCTCACGCAACCAGAATTCTACGGATACCTATTTTGCTGCCGGTGGCAACATACCGTCGTGGGCAGTCGGAATGTCGATGTTCGCCACGATAATAAGCAGCGTAACATTCCTAGCCTACCCCGGCAACGCTTATGCCGGCAACTGGATTTTACTTGTTCAGGGGCTCATGGTTCCGCTCGTTCTCGTATGTCTCATCGGCTTCATCGTACCACTTTACCGTCGCGTAATACGTCTCAGCACTTACGAATACTTCGAGCGCAGATTCGGTCCACTGGCACGTCTCTACAGCTCCTTCGCCTTTGTATTGGAGCATTTCTCAAAGATGGGCACAATCCTGTATCTGCTCGCTCTCGCCATGGCGATGTTCGTGGGCGGGATGGATATCCGATGGGTCATAATCATCATCGGAGCCGTGGTTATCGTAATGACATTCTTCGGCGGTATGGAAGCGATAATATGGATGGACGTCATTCAAGGGTTTCTGCTTATTATCGGCGGACTGCTTGCCGTGGGCATGCTGTTCTATCTTACCGATGGCGGACCAGCCGAGATTTTCCGCATTGCAGGAGAATACAAGAAAATCGACTTCGGTCCTTACGACATGGATCTGACTCATCTCACCTTCCTCGTAATGGTACTCAACGGTATCTTCTACGCTCTACAGAAATACGGCACAGACCAAAGTATCGTACAGCGCTATCTTACGGCACGCGATGACCGCAGTGCTAAGCGCGCCTCTTATTTAGGTATCTTCCTGAGTGTGCCAACATGGGCACTTTTCATGTTCGTCGGCACGTGTCTCTTCGCCTACTACCATATCAACAGCGGCATACTGCCTGAAGGGATAAAGAGCGACGAAGTCTTCCCCTACTTCATCTCTACGGAGATGCCTGTAGGCATAACAGGACTTATCCTCGCGGCTCTCATAGCTGGAGCAATATCGAGCATCGACGCCGACATAAACTGCATCTCGGCAATCGTGGTAGAAGACTACTACGGTCGTTTCCGCAAAACGGCTACCGACAGACAGAAAATGCGCGTGGGACGCTGGGCTGTCGTCATAACAGGACTCGGAGCCATTGCCTGTGCACTGCTCTACGTGGCATGGGGCGGTGAAGGAGTATTAGGAACACTCTTCGGACTATACGCTATCCTCTCCGCCGGCATCGTGGGAATCTTCCTGCTCGGTCTGTTCAGCCGTCGCGCCAACTGGCAGGGACTTTATATCGGAATCGCCGCAGCAATAGTATTCACAGCATACGCCGTACTTACATCAACACACTATGGCGACGACAGAATGTTGCTCGACCTTGGCAGTTGGAATTTCACCCATCATAAATATATGCTCGGTGTATACAGTCATATAATTGTACTCGTCGTTGGCTACGTGGCAAGTTTGTTCTTTAAAACGCCACTTGCCGACAAAGAGCTGACAATCTACGGATATCTTGAGGAAAAGAGAAAGGAAAACAAATAAAAAAGAAAATAATGAATATGAAACCTATATTGGCAATTACAATGGGAGATCCGGCAGGAATAGGTCCGGAAATAATCCTACAGGCTCTCGCAATGGAAGGAACTTACTCAAAATGCCGCCCTCTCGTAGTGGGCGACGCTGGAGTAATGGAATTTGTGGCAAGACAACAGAAATCTGCCCTTAAGATTCATACCATAAAAGAAGTGGAAGAGGCGAAATTTGAACTTGGCACTGTTGACGTGATGGACTTGCACCTCATCGACATGCAGCTGTTTGAACAGGGCAAGGTTGCCGTACAATGCGGCAACGCTGCCTTCCAATCAGTAGTAACGGCTATCCAGCTTGCCATGGACGGTAAGGTTGACGCCACAGTAACGGCACCGCTCAACAAGGAAGCACTAAATCTTGCCGGTCATCATTTCGACGGACATACGGAGATTTATGCCACCTATACTCACACGAAAAAATACGCCATGCTCCTTGCCGACGAGTCGCTACGCGTAATCCACGTGTCTACCCACGTACCGCTACGCAAGGCTTGCGACCTGGTTAAGAAAGAACGCATCATAGACGTAACGGAACTGATAACAGACGCATGCAGACAGTTTGGCATCGAGAACCCAAAGATCGGTATCGCCGGACTAAACCCTCATGCCAGCGACGGCGGACTCTTCGGCGACGAGGAGCGACTGGAGATTGAGCCCGCCGTAGAGGAACTGAAGGCACGAGGGTTCAACGTGGAAGGTCCCGTTCCGCCTGACACGCTATTTGCCAAGGCAAAATGCGGCAAGTATGACGGATGTGTGGCAATGTACCACGATCAAGGACATATACCGTTTAAGGTCGTTGGCTTCAACTGGGACAAGGAAACGGGCGAGATGAAAACGGCAAAGGGAGTGAACATCACTCTCGGACTGCCAATTATCCGCGTTTCCGTAGACCATGGCACGGCATTCGACGTGGCAGGAAAGGGAGTGGCAAGTCCAGACGCCATGCTGCTGTCGATCGACTACGCCACGAGGATGGCATTATCGCGCAAAGGCGGCAAGGGGGAGGAAATATGATTATAGCCATTGCCGACGACATCACTGGGGCTGCCGAAATTGCCGGAGTGGCTCTCCGCCACGGATGTTCCGTAGACTTTTCCATCAACTCCGTACCTGTTGACAATCACGCCGATGTTGTTGTTATTGCCACAGACACACGCTCCGCAGCCCCATCCGTAGCCCAAGAGACCTGTCGGCGCCTCTGTCGACAAGCTATGAGCCTCAACCCACAACCGTTGCTTTTCAAGAAGGTCGACTCCGTATTGCGCGGTAACGTAGGCGAGGAACTCTCTGCCATTCTCGGCGCCACGGCATTCGAGAAAGTTCTGCTCTTGCCGCAGAACCCGTCACGAGGACGCATAATCAGCGGCGGAAGATATTATGTCGACGGCGTGGAGCTCAGTAAGACTGCCTTTGCCTGCGACCCGGAATTCCCAGCCCACACGTCAGAAGTCAGCAAACTGCTCCATGGCAGTCCTTCTGCCGTATACATTGCCGACGCCACGACAGAAAGCGAAATCCAAAGTCTCGTAAAGCAAGCTCCCCCAAGCACACTCGTAGCCGGAGGAGCCGACACCTTTGCCGCTTTTCTCCTTGCCCATAATGCAGCAACGGCAGCCAGCTCCCCTTTTAACTCCCGTCTTTCGGTAAATGCGCTCAGCGGTCCATTACTCGCCATACAGGGCAGCACCCAGAGCCGTAGCCTCGTCGCTACCCCTCCTTTCTGTCAGTTTGGCGGCACAGAGATTACGATGTCTGACGATGTATTCCATGGCGCCCCACCTCAAACATGGCTCTTGCATCTAAAAAGAGAGTGGCTCCACAGTTCGGCACTCGCCATACGCATAGGCAATCATCAGGCAATGGGGGCAGACTATGCCTCCCGACTGCGCCAGCTTACAGCCATTGCCACAGCGGAGCTTGTAGACGAGAAGACGCCCTCCACTCTGATTTTTGAGGGCGGTGCCACGGCGTTTACCGCTCTCTCAGCCATGAACTGGACCACCCTCTCGGTTGAAGGAGAATTTGCTCCGGGAGTGGTGGCACTCCGTTACGGCGAAACTATTATTGTACTGAAGCCGGGCAGCTATGATTGGAATTAGAATAAATGTTTCATTGTTTCATTGTTTCATGTTTCATTAAGGGCTTTCCGAAGTGCAGAAAAAGGTTTATATTATATATATAATATATTATATATATAATATAAAAATCCACTTCCACTTTTTTGAAGGTGCTTAATGAAACATGAAACAATGAAACAATGAAACAAATTTATCGTATGTGGAGTGATTCGGAGTGTGTAGTGAGGAACAATTTTTTCCGCAGTTAGCAATCTTATCCAACGCATTCAGAGAGCATGAGCAATAGAGTTATGCACCACAAGTCGCCTATATTCAAAAAAAAGCTAAAAAGTTTGCCTACGTCAAAAAAAATCACTACCTTTGGCATTAATAACCAAAGTAAGACAAAACGTGAAAAAGAAACTATATATATTACTACTTGCCATAATGCCGGCATTGTGTCTCGCACAGAAAATATCCCTCGGATCATGTACGACAAAAGACGGAGGACAGTTTAAAGGGGAGATGCTGGCAGGAAAACCTAACGGAAAAGGCTTCGCTATATACAAGAACGGCGACACCTACGAAGGGGAATATGTAAAGGGAAGACGACAGGGATACGGCGTCTACACCTTCTCCGACGGAGAAAAATACGAGGGGGAATGGTTTCAGGACCAGCAGCACGGAAAGGGAACCTACCACTTCATCAACAACAACAAATACGACGGACTGTGGTTTCGCGACTACCAGGAGGGACACGGCGTAATGGCTTACTACAACGGAGACAAATACGACGGGAACTGGTATCATGACAAGAGACAAGGAAAAGGAAAATACACATACGCCAGCGGTGCTTACTATGATGGAGAATGGAAAGACGACAAAAAGTGCGGAAAGGGATTCTTCGACTGGGGCGACGGAACGACATACGACGGCACCTGGCTCGACAACCAGCGCTCCGGAAAGGGAACAAACAAATATTCTGACGGCGACGTATACATCGGCGACTGGCAAAACGACATGCAAAACGGAAAGGGAATATACAAGTTCAGAAACGGAGACGTGTATGAAGGCGACTACCTCAAGGGGAAACGCACTGGAGAAGGAATCTTCACCTTCGCTAACGGCGACCACTATACGGGACATTTCAACGAGGGAAACATGGAGGGCATCGGAACTTTTGTATGGAAAAACGGAGACGTATACGTTGGTTCGTGGAACAACGACATGCAAAACGGACACGGAAAACTGACAAAGAAAAACGGAGACGTCTTTGAAGGGGAATTCCAAAACGGAAAACAAAACGGACTCATGATTATCCATTTCGCCAACGGCAACAAATTCAAAGGGACCTTCCGCAACGGAAAAAGGGAAGGACAGGCTATCGAGGTGGACAAAGACGGCAAACGCTTTGAAGGCTCGTATAAGGATGATGAACGCGACGGCAAATTCATCGAAAAAGACCGAAACGGAAACATTACCGCTCAAGGGATGTATATAAGGGGAAGAAGACAATAGCAGAAATATGGGAGAAACCTCTGTTTTCACCATAACTCTCAGAATAGATATAAACTTTTAACAATATAAAAATCAAAAAAATGGTAATAGACACACTTGAAAATCTGGAAAAATACACCACTCTCAACCCGTTATTTGCGGACGTGGTGAAGTTTATCAAAGAAAACGACCTCAACACTCTTGACGAGGGAAAACACTTCATCAAAGAAAAGGATCTCTTCGTAAACATTCAGACTGCAAAAGGCAAGACAAAGGAAGAGGCTAAGCTCGAAACCCACAAAAGAATGATCGACATACAGATACCGCTCTCTACATCGGAAACATACGGATACACTCCGCTCGAGAGTCTGCCTGAGGGTGAATACAATGACGAAAAAGACATTACGAAGTTCGCAATTCCAGCAGATACATACGTTACATGCAAACCAGGAGAATTCGCTATTTTCTTCCCGCAGGACGGACATGCTCCATGTATCTCTGACGAAGCAGAAATCAAAAAAGCAATTTTTAAAGTATTGGCATAAACGTCGTAAGACGGATATCGGCAAACAGGGCTGATGAAAGGAAACCATACTCTTTTTTAACTTATAGAATCTGTATTTATGGCAAGACAAACAACCAAGACTGCCGCAAGGGGTAAAAGGAAAGAAACCAAGGCAGCTCCAAAACATATAGGACTGGTGCAGAAAGACCCTTATCTGGAACCCTTTGAAGAGGCTATAAAGGGAAGGTACGAACATGCGCAATGGAAGAAGAGCCAACTCACTTGCAACGGGAAACGCTCACTCGCAGACTTCGCCAGCGGACACGAATACTATGGTCTGCACAAGATGAAACGAGGATGGGTGTTCAGAGAATGGGCTCCTAATGCCACAGACTTATTCCTCGTGGGTGATTTCAGCGACTGGAAAGAAAACGACAAATTCCGTGCTAAAAGAATAGAGGGAACAGGAAACTGGGAGTTGCGCATCAGCGAAAAAGCCATAAAACACGGACAGCTATACAAAATGCACGTCTACTGGGACGGAGGAAATGGAGAACGCATTCCGGCATGGACGACAAGAGTTATACAGGATGAAGAAACAAAAATTTTCTCTGCACAAGTATGGAACCCAGAGGAACCATACCAGTGGAAGAAGAAAAAATTCTCGCCTGACAAAAATCCTCTTCTCATATACGAATGTCACGTAGGTATGGCGGAAGACGAAGAGAAAGTAGGTTCCTATACTGAATTCCGCGACAACATACTGCCACGAATTAAAGCCGACGGATACAACTGCATTCAAGTTATGGCTATACAGGAACACCCCTACTATGGCTCGTTCGGATACCATGTAAGCAGTTTCTTCGCACCGTCCAGCAGATTTGGTACTCCGGAAGAACTAAAGTCGCTAATTGACACGGCACATGAAATGGGCATCTCTGTTATCATGGACATCGTGCACAGCCACGCCGTGAAAAATGAAGTGGAAGGACTCGGCAACCTTGCCGGAGACCCTAACCAATACTTCTACCCGGGAGAAAGGCATGAGCACCCGGCATGGGACAGCCTTTGCTTCGACTACGGAAAAGACGAGGTGGTTCACTTCTTGCTCAGCAACTGCAAATACTGGATGCAGGAATTCCACTTCGACGGATTCAGATTTGACGGAGTGACATCAATGCTCTACTACAGCCACGGATTGGGAGAAAGCTTTAACGGATACCCCGACTACTACAACGGACATGAGGACGACAACGCTATCTGCTACCTCACCCTCGCAAACGAAATGATACACGAGATTAACCCGAAGGCGATAACTATCGCCGAGGAGGTGAGCGGAATGCCGGGACTGGCGGCTAAGGTGAAAGACGGAGGTATGGGCTTCGACTACAGAATGGCTATGAACATCCCTGACTACTGGATTAAGACTATCAAGGAGAGAAGAGACGAGGAATGGAAACCGAGCAGCATCTTTTGGGAGGTGAAAAACCGCAGACCGGACGAAAAGACCATAAGCTACTGCGAAAGTCATGACCAGGCTCTCGTGGGAGACAAGACGATTATCTTCCGACTCGTAGACTCTGATATGTACTGGCACTTTAAAAAGGGAGACGAAAACGGAAACGTGCAGAGAGGAATAGCTCTGCACAAGATGATCAGACTCGTAACTGCCGCTACTATCAACGGAGGATACCTCAATTTCATGGGAAACGAATTCGGACACCCGGAATGGATTGACTTCCCGAGAGAAGGAAACGGATGGAGCTACAAATACGCACGCAGACAATGGAATCTCGTGGACAACAAGGAACTCGATTACCACTATCTCGGAGACTTCGACAAGGATATGATTGAGACGATAAAGTCGATGCCAAAATTCCAGAACACCAAAATACAGGAAATATGGCACAACGACGATGACCAAATTCTCGCCTTCATGAGGGGGGACTTGATTTTCGTGTTCAACTTCAACCCCGTAAAATCGTTTACCGACTACGGCTTCCTCGTGCCGACAGGGTCATACGACGTGGTGCTCAATACTGACAATAAAAAATACGGTGGATTCGGATTTACCGACGACACCATAACTCATCTTACCAATTACGACCAACTCTACGTCGACCAGCACAAGGAATGGCTGAAACTCTACATTCCGGCACGCTCGGCTGTAGTGTTGAGAAAAAATTAAAATGGCTAAAAGCAGATTTATACGCAGAGACAACAGGACAACGGCATGGGCAAGCGCAGTCTCGGCCGTTGTCTTCTGCACTTTTTCATTCGTATACCTGTTCTACTATCAGGATGACTTGCTCACAATGGAGCAACATGTGCTTTCAAAGGGACTCACACACTACAACAGGTTCTTGGGCGCAACAATAATAACGGCTGTGCTGTATCTTGCACATGTTGGCATTGATACGGCTACAAGGAAATGCTCGAAACACCCTGCACTGACATATTTCATTCCAACAATGGCTCTCGCCGTAATGACCGACATTAACCCAGACGTTGACAAGGAATTCTCGTTCGGCAAATGGATATGGCTCGTACCGATGCTTACTGCCGTATATGCCGCCGTAACATTCGTATCGGCACAGCTACTCGCCAACAACGACGGACCGAACCACAAGTCGGGAGCCAGAATCTTATGGGAAAACATGCTCATAATGGCAAGCTTCTTCTTATTTATATGCGGGACGACAAACACCGACCGGATTTTTCACCAACGCATGAGAATCGAAAGACTCATAGATGAAGGAAAGTTCAAGGAAGCTCTGTGCGTGGGCAAAGGGATCTATGCACCGACCGATTCCTCAACGACTATGCTAAGGATTTATGCGCTCTCAAAAACCAAGTCATTGGGCGAGACACTCTTCGAATACAGGATAAAGGGAGGCTCTAAATCCTTGTTGCCAAATGGCACAAGCGTGAAGACTATGCTCTATTCAGACACGCTGATTTTTCACCACGTGGCGGAAATATCTAAACAGAAAATGCCACCGATGGTCTATCTGAAATGGATGAAGGCGCACGGATGGGCAAAGGCTCCACTTGAAGATTACCTACTTGCCGGATACTTACTCGACAAGGATATCGACAGTTTCGCAAGGGAATTCAAGAATTCGCAATACGCAGGAAAGAATGTCCTACCCAAACACTTCAAAGAGGCTCTGGTGTTGTACTGTCACCTTCGCTCTAACCCTGTCGTGAAAATCCACGATGAGGTCATGGAAGCTGACTATCAGGACTTCATGAATATAATTAAAAACACTCCCAACAAAAGACAGAGCAAGTTCTGCATACAAACCAATTACGCCAATACTTACTGGTTTTATTATTGGTTCCAGCAAGACTGAACCCGCTGTAACTCATACACTGAAGCTCATCTTCGGAAATACCGAAATAGCATAATTCCCAAAATAAAAATACGATAAATAAACAAAAAGAAATATGACCATTCAAGAAGACATTCAAAATGCTGTCAAGACAATGCGCAACGGCGGAGTAATCCTCTACCCCACCGACACGGTATGGGGAATAGGCTGCGACGCAACCAACCCTGATGCAGTTGCTAAGGTTTACAAAATAAAAAAACGCGACGATTCAAAGGCTCTTATATGTCTCGTCGACTCGGATGCAAGGTTACAAAGATACGTGAGAAACGTGCCTGAAGTTGCATGGGATCTGCTGGAACTTGCCGACAAACCTACTACCGTAATTCTTGACAATGCCGTAAATCTCGCCCCCAACCTCGTGGCCGACGACGGAAGCATTGCAATGAGGATTACGAAAGAGAATTTCTCAAGAGAACTGTGTTTCAGATTCCAAAAACCTATAGTCTCGACGAGTGCAAACATCAGTGGTGAGCCTGCCGCGCAAAATTACCGCGACATATCTGAGGAACTGCTCAGCGCCGTAGACTATGTGTGCTGGACAAGACGGCAGGAGCACAAGCCCCACAAGCCGTCGAGCATAATAAAGCTCTCGGAAAACGGAGAAGTGAAAATTATAAGATAGAAACGGAGAAGTGAAAAAAAGGACTGACTGTCCAAAGAAAAATCACATGCAAGAAAACAAAAAGAAAAAAATCCTCAACGCTATAATAAACTGGAGAAGCGAACACATCACCGACAAACAGTTTACACTCATACTGAGTTTTGCTGTCGGGTTCCTTGCAGCTGTAGCGGCAAGCGTGCTGCAGACGTTCATCAAGCAAATACAGCATCTGCTGACTACGGGATTCAGCGTAAACGGATTCAACTGGCTTTATCTGATTTATCCTGTAATCGGAATCTTCATAACTGCACTCTTCGTTAGATATGTGGTTAGAGACAACATCAGCCACGGTATTACGAGAATCCTATACGCCATAAGCAGCAAGAACAGTCGGCTGAAGGCTCATAACTGCTGGAGCTCCGTCATTGCATCGGCTATTACCATCGGATGCGGAGGAAGTGTGGGAGCTGAGGCACCTATCGTACTAACTGGTTCGGCTATAGGCAGTAATCTCGGAAAACTCTTCAGAATGGACCAGAAGACGATGATGCTGCTCGTAGGATGCGGAGCTGCAGCGGCTATCGCCGGAATCTTCAAAGCTCCTATTGCAGGACTCGTCTTTACACTCGAAGTGCTCATGATTGACCTTACGATGGCGTCGCTCTTGCCTATACTCATCGCAAGTGTTACGGCGGCTTGCTTCACGTATATATTCTCGTCGGGAGGAGTGTTGTTCGACTTCCATACCGACGGTGCATGGACAATGCAGAGAGTACCGGCATATATACTGCTCGGTGTGACAGGAGGACTGATAAGTCTTTATTTCATACGCACAATGAATGCATGCGAGGGGGTGTTCTCTAAACTGAAAGGACACATGTATGCTAAACTTATTCTCGGCGGCATTATGCTAAGCACACTGATTGCCTTGTTCCCGGTACTCTACGGCGAAGGCTACCATAGCATCAACGTGTTGCTCAACGGTAAGACGCAGGCAGACTGGGACCAGATTATGAACAGCTCCATATTCTACGGACACAGCAGCATGCTCGTGGTCTTCGTAGCACTCGTTGTTCTCACCAAAGCTTTTGCCACATCGGCAACTAACGGAGGAGGAGGATGCGGAGGAACCTTCGCACCTTCGCTCTTCATCGGCGCTTACGGCGGTTTCCTCTTCGCCAGACTGTGGAACATATACGACGTGGGGGTCTACGTGCCTGAAAGGAACTTCGTGCTCCTCGGCATGGCTGCAGTCATGGCTGGAGTAATGCATGCACCGCTGACGGGAATGTTTCTCATAGCCGAAATTACCGGAGGTTACCAAATGCTCATACCACTCATGATCGTAAGCATCTGCGCCTATCTTACCATTATCATCTTCGAGCCACACAGCATCTACGGCATGCGACTGGCAAGAGAGGGGAAACTTATAACCCACCACACGGACAAGGCGGTTCTCACGCTGATGAACATCGACAGTATGATTGACAAAAGCTACTCACATGTTCCAGAAGATATGGATCTTGGCACACTCGTGCACGCCATCAGCAGAAGCCACAACAACATCCTGCCTGTTCTCGACAACGGCGGCAAGTTTCTCGGTGAAATCGACATGTCGAAACTCAGACACATCATCTTCAGAACAGAATTGTACCACCACTTTAAGGTTAAGCAACTGATGTCGCAACCACCATGCGTATTGAGCGTAAACGACAATATGGAGGAAGTAATGAAACAATTTGACTCTACCGACGCAGGAATGCTGCCTGTTCTTGACACAGACGGGAAACTGCTCGGATACGTGAGCAGAACTCACCTCTACTCTACTTACAGAAAAATGGTAGCCGACATGTCGGCTGAATAGTGAAAAACTCTACATCTGAATTCTAACTGCCCACAAACAGCAAGAAAGGGGCTGGGGCTTGACATTTTATAATTATGGAAATAAAAAAATCTGAATTTACTATAAGTAGCGCAACTCTATCACAATGTCCTAACGACGACAAACCAGAGTTTGCATTTATCGGACGAAGCAACGTTGGAAAATCAAGTCTCATAAACATGATTTGCAACCACAAGGGATTGGCGAAAACCTCGGCAACACCGGGAAAGACTCTGCTTATAAACCACTTTATAATAAACAACGAATGGTATCTTGTAGACCTTCCAGGATACGGATACGCCAAACGTTCTAAAGTGGTACAGAAAAAGCTGGAACAGATGATTTCGTCGTATATTCTACAGAGGGAACAACTCGTGAATCTCTTTGTACTAATCGACATAAGGCACGAACCGCAGAAAATTGACACGGAATTCATCACATGGCTTGGGGAAAGCGGAATTCCATTCTCTATCGTCTTTACAAAGGCTGACAAAATAGGAAACTCCCAGAAGGCACTTAAGGCTGCAAAGGCGTATATGGAAACCCTAAAAGAACAATGGGAGGAACTTCCTCCATATTTCGTAACCAGTAGTGAGAAGAAAGAAGGACGGGAGGAGTTGCTGAAATATATTGAAGACATTAACGAGGGAAATATCTAAGGTATGGCAAACGTAAAACCTTTTCTTGACGTACAGAATCTAACAAAATCATTCGGAGCGGAAACTCTATTCGAAAATATATCGTTTAGCGTGGCTGAAGGACAAAAGGTTGCTCTTATCGCAAAAAATGGAACCGGAAAGTCTACTCTGTTGTCTATTCTAACTGGTAAAGAGGACTATGATACCGGAGAGGTTGTTTATGCCAACGGCATTAAAACCGGATACTTGGAACAGACACCAAAATTTGATCCTGAGGAAAGTGTGCTCGACGCATGCTTCAACCATAACGGACAGGAGGAAAAGATTCTCAAGGCTAAACAAATTCTGACTCAACTGAGAATAACTGACCTTAACCAGCCAATGGGACAACTGAGCGGAGGGCAGCAGAAACGAGTGGCTTTGGCTAATATACTTATCAACGAACCTGATTTTCTCATCCTTGACGAACCGACTAACCACCTTGACATTGACATGATTGAATGGCTGGAGGGGTTCATCGGTAGGGGAAACAAAACATTACTCATGGTCACACACGACAGGTTCTTCCTCGATAGAGTGTGCTCAGTAATACTGGAACTTGACAACAGAAAAATATATAAGTATAAGGGCAACTACAGCTACTATCTCGAAAAGAGACAAGAACGACTCGACAATATGAGAGCCGAGGTACAAAGGGCAAACAACCTCTACCGAACGGAACTTGAATGGATGAGACGTATGCCTCAGGCAAGAGGACATAAAGCAAGATACAGAGAAGACGCCTTCTATGAACTGGAAAAGATTGCAAAACAGAAAATAGAAGACAGACAACTAAGACTAAAATCAAGAAACGTATATATAGGAAGCAAAATATTCGAATGTCAATACGTATCGAAGGCTTGGGGAGACAAAATTATACTGAAGGACTTCTACTACAACTTCGCAAGATACGAGAAAATGGGTATCGTGGGAGACAACGGAGCTGGAAAGTCTACTTTCATCAACTTACTCCTTGGAAAGGTTCTACCCGATAGCGGCAAATTCGACATAGGAGAAACTGTGAAATTTGGATATTTCTCGCAAGAAGGACTAAAATTCAATGAACAGCAAAAGGTTATCGACGTAATTACCGACATTGCGGAATATATCGACATGGGAGGCGGAAAACATCTCTCTGCATCACAATTTTTACAATACTTCCTCTTTTCGCCAGAACAACAACACAACTACGTGTATAAACTGAGCGGAGGAGAAAAACGCAAACTGTATCTCTGCACAGTACTGATGAAGAATCCAAACTTTCTGGTACTCGATGAACCGACTAACGACCTTGACATTCAGACTCTGCAAGTACTCGAGGAATATCTCGCTGATTTCGCAGGATGCGTTATCGTAGTAAGCCACGACAGATATTTTATCGACAAAATCGTTGACCATCTTCTCGTATTCAAAGGGAATGGAGAAATCCAGGATTTCCCTGGGAACTATACACAATACAGGGAATGGAAAAGCTTGCAGCCTGCAGCAAAAAAGGAGGAGAAAAAGGAAAACAAACAAAGGGAAAAGCCCAAATCGGAAAAGCGCAAAATGACATATAAAGAAAAAACGCGCTTCGAACAATTAGAAAAGGATATTGCTAACTTGGAAACAGAACAAAAGCAAATAGAGGCAGAACTGTGTAGCGGTAAACTTGACATCAAACAGCTTACGGAAAAGAGTAAACGCTTTGCAGAACTCAAGGAAATAATAGACGAAAAGACAATGGAATGGATGGAACTATCTGAAATAGAAGCATAGACTATTATATCCTAAAAGAAGACAGAGATGCAAATAGATTAAAGTAACATTATAAAATAAGTTAAAAGCGAAACTTTATACCACTAATGTTTCGCTTTTTTCAAAGTTATTTCATAAATTTGCATCGTTTTAAACACAATTCCCATGTTTCCACGTCGGAAACATTCAATCAGAATAAATTTCTTATATACTAAGATAATGTATAGCAAAGACGAATTACTATCTAAAAATATCTCCGAATTGGAAGATATTGCACAAAATCTTGGAGCTCAGCTAAACGCTAACGACTCGCAAGAGGATATCGTATACTCCATTCTCGACAAACAAGCCGAAGTGGAAGGTAACAAAAATCCGCTTGGAACAAAAAGGAAAAGAGTAAGGATTGCCAAGAAAGACACGGATAAAGTTTATACCGTAAAAGGAAATGCCGGAGAAAACTTCGACCTAAAAAAGAGCAAAACGGCAACAAACGAACAACTTCCACTCTTCAACGATACTGATGAAACTAAAGTGGAAGACAAAACCGTAACACCAGTAGAGGAGGCACCAGCACCTAAAAGACGCGGAAGGAAACCAAAAGCCCTCAAGCTGGCAGAACAAGCAGCTGCTGAGGCGGCTGCCGCAGCTGAAACCGCAGCAGAAATAAATGGAATTAAAGACAAGCAGCCTGAAGTTCAGAACAACAATGAAACAAGCGAAATCCCAACTTCTACAACTCCCCAAATCCAAAATACGCCAGAAGAAGAAGTAGCAACAGTTCAACAGATAGGAACAACACCCGAAGAAAAATTCGAAGGGAATGAAAATACAAACAACGAACTGCAAGCTGACCTTATAGCACAACTGCAAGCAAAAGTAAACGAACACAACGAAAAGGCTGAAGAAAAGAAAGCTGAAGCCAATGACAGAATTTGGCAAGGAGACCCTGGAGATGGAACAGACTTTATACCAATTGTCGACTTGCCTATCGAAGACCAAGCAGTAGTGCCAAACTATGACATGTTTGACAATCCCACTACTCCGATACAAAACGACATTGACAATTACGACAATGAATTGCAAAACGAAACTACGGCATATAATTTCGACAATATAATAACAGCAAACGGAGTATTGGAAATTATGCCCGACGGATATGGTTTCCTTCGCTCAAGCGACTATAACTATCTGTCATCGCCAGACGATGTGTACGTATCTAACGCTCAGGTAAAGAATTTCGGTCTGAAAACAGGAGATGTTATAGAATGTCACGTACGCCCACCTCACGACGGAGAAAAATATTTCCCTCTCACATCAATCGACAAGATTAACGGCAGGGAACCTAACGAAGTGAGAGACAGAATTCCATTTGAACATCTTACGCCATTGTTCCCTGACGAGAAATTCTCGCTCTGTGGAGACAAAGCGACAACCAATCTAAGCACAAGAATCGTTGACCTCTTCTCTCCTATTGGAAAGGGACAGCGTGCTCTTATCGTAGCACAGCCAAAAACGGGTAAAACTATACTCATGAAGGATATTGCAAACGCTATTGCAGCTAACCACCCAGAGGCTTACCTCATGATGCTACTTATCGACGAGCGACCGGAAGAAGTTACGGATATGGCTCGTACGGTTAACGCGGAAGTCATCGCTTCTACTTTCGATGAGCCAGCTGAAAGACACGTGAAAATTGCAGGCATAGTGCTCGAGAAGGCTAAGAGAATGGTAGAATGCGGACATGATGTCGTTATCTTCCTGGATTCCATAACACGTCTCGCACGAGCATACAATACCGTATCGCCAGCCAGTGGAAAAGTCTTAACCGGTGGTGTTGACGCCAACGCTCTGCAAAAGCCTAAGCGCTTCTTCGGAGCAGCAAGAAACATTGAAGGAGGAGGTTCGCTTACTATCATAGCTACTGCTCTTATAGATACTGGCAGCAAAATGGATGAGGTTATCTTTGAAGAGTTTAAGGGTACAGGAAATATGGAGTTGCAGCTTGATCGCAGCTTAAGCAACAAACGTATATTCCCTGCTGTTAATCTCGTTGCTTCAAGCACTCGTCGCGACGATTTACTGCAAGACAAGACAACTCTCGACCGTATGTGGATTCTACGCAAATACATTGCCGACATGAATCCTATAGAAGCAATGAACACTATAGACGCAAACATGAAGAGAACACGCGATAATGATGAATTCTTAATGACTATGAATTCATAATAAAGGATTATACAATTAAGATTATAAATATAAAAGGCTCGAACAATTGTCGAGCCTTTTTATTTATCGTATTATCAAACAACCATCCACATTTGTTTTCAAATTTATTCCCTCTTCAATATATTCTACAAAAGGAAGTTCTTCTGTAAGCGGATAATAATTTACAACTTTATCTTTATAAACCTCTACAACATAAGCTCCCAAAAATTTACCATTAAGCACAACTCTACTGGAAGCGTATCTTCTTTCATAATCTCTACTCATAAGAATAAATAGCGTTAATCTAACAGACACTTATGTCAATTTATGCACTTATGTCAATTTAAACTCCCCACTCTTCTCTGTGGAACAGACATGAACTTTTCGTCAGCTGGAGCAACTTGATTTGACGGACTTACTGAAGAAGACGGCAAGCCTCCATTTGTTTCATCAGACGAAGAAGCCGTGCTATCGGCAGAATTTGTATTTTCAGATGCAGAACCAACGCTCTCCGAAGTCTTATCCTTACCAATATGGCACCGTATAAGACGGATGTTAGAAACAAACATAAGTTTTAAGGTTGACTGAGATGAATTTTCCTGATTCTGCAAGCTTATAAATCCGCGTATCTCTTTAATACCAAAATTCTCATCATCACTAATGGATATATCGTAATGTGTAGACTCTGAAATATGCAGCACACGAGTAACTATACTGTCGTTGGACAACTTTACAGCCAACATGGCGACTCCATCCTTGTAGCCGTCTTGAAAGATAAACTGAGTGTCAAACGAGAGTATAATACGGTCTCCCTTATGATAGGCAGAATCTGCTACAATATGAAAACTCTCCACATTATTTGGCTCAACCGTGGCAAGTACATATGATGAAGCCTCACGCCATACATTTGCCGTATCACCAGAAGTAGCATTCTCCCCAAAATTACTAACATCAGAAGCTGCAGCTCCTAAAGAGACGGCCTCATCGGAAAGTCGCTTCGAAAGATTCTCGTATATTGTTTGGAATCTGTCTGCATGACGAGTATAATAAACTAGAGAAGAGTCAAATTCTGCCTCCGTAACACCATGCTTCTTCAACACCGAAGCCTCATACATACGCTTTTGGAAATCATTCGTATCATTCTCGGATATCATCCCCATAGCAATATGATAATCGAAAAGAATATCCTCCATATCACCAGGCTGAATATATTTACCTGGCACTTGTGGCTTGCACGATAAAAATAAAGCGACACATGCAAACATAAAGAAAGCTACAGAAAAATATTTCTTCATTTTGTTTTCCATCAGATTTTCATCTTATTAATTATGCAAAATATGGCGCAGACTAAGTTTATCTTTAGTCTCGCCATACTGATTATATCATTTATCCGCAAGTTTTTCGCTTACATCGGATATATCGCCATCATGTACTTTTCTTTCTTTCGCGGAAAAATTATCATGCTTTCTTTTACCTTCAAAAGACAACTGCGATAACTCCGTTCTACAAAACAATATGAGCAAAACAAAGCCAACACTGATACAGGCATCAGCGAAATTAAATATCGGACTGAAAAAAACAAATTCCTCTCCGCCCCATACCGGCACCCAACTTGGCCAAGTAGTTACTATCAGCGGAAAATAGAACATATCTACAACTCTGCCAGTCAGGAAAGTAGAATACCCGTCTCCGAAAGGCACAAAATACGATACATAGAAAGGTGACGAACCACTGAAGACCAAACCATAAAACATACAGTCTATAAGGTTTCCAACTGCTCCGGCAAAAACAAGACTCAATACTAAGACATAAAACGTACGTGCCTTACTCTTAACCTGTTTCACTATATACCATCCCAATAAAGCAATCAAGACCATACGGAAAAGACTTAACACAGGCTTGTTTATAAAAGTCATCCCGTATGCCATTCCATTGTTCTCGATAAATTTTATATAAAACCAGTCGGCAATATGTATCTGTCCGCCAAGAGGCATAGTTGTTTTTACCCAAACTTTTATTATCTGGTCTACAACAATAGCTATAAAAATCGTGGTACAGGCAATTAGCCCTTTCTTTCTACTAAGATTTTTCAGATTCATTATCTTATTTCTTTCTTGCATTCTTAGATGCTACACTCAATGTTGCATGAGGAACAATACGGAGACGTTCTTTAGGAATCAATTCCCCGGTAATACGGTCAATGCCATACGTTTTATTCTCAATACGCACAAGAGCGGCCTCCAATCCTTGAATAAACTTCTGCTGGCGACTAGCCAACTGCATCATCTCTTCTTTCGACTGCGTAGCACTACCCTCTTCAAGAATTTTATACGTTGGTGATGTATCATCAACATCATTACCATCAACATTCATCAAAGAACGCATCATTTGACTATAGTCGCGACGAGCAAGCTCAAGTTTCTCATTTATAATCTCACGGAACTCTTCCAGTTCTTCATCGCTGTAACGTGTTTTCTCTGTTGCCATAATAGTTAGATTTTTTTAAGCCTAAATATTAATTAGAGATGGCGAGCCTTAAAAGCACGCCATCTCCATATTTTTTCAGGCCTTAGTTACTTTAATATTGATCTTAAGTCCATCGACATCTGTTTCGACTCCATCATTATCCGATAGTTTAACACCATCAGCCAACACCTGAGTTTTGATATATTCCGAATATCCATCAAGAGCTGCTTTAACTTGCTCTACAGGTGTTACCTCAACGATAATGCGGTCTGTAATCTCAAGCCCAGATTCCTTTCTTATATTCTGGATTCTATTAATAAGTTCACGTGCCATTCCTTCATTACGCAACTCATCATTGAGCTCCACTTCAAGGGCTACCGTAAGATTGCCCTCGTTGCTTACAAGCCATCCAGGAATATCCTCACTGATAATTTCCACATCTGCTGCATCAACGGTTACACCCTGACCGTCAACACAAACATTAATTTTGCCATTCGTTTGAAGAGCTGAAATCTCCTCTTGTGACAAAGCTCCCATAGCTGCAGCAATACCTTTCATGAGCTTTCCGAACTTCTTGCCCATAGTTCTGAAGTTACACTTCACCTTTTTCACAAGAACACCAGAGCCTTCAACAAAGCGAAGTTCTTTAACGTTTACTTCATTCTTTATCAGCTCCTTTACTGCATCTATATGATTCTTTTGTTCATCATCAATAGCAGGAATCATTATTGCCTGTAGCGGTTGACGGACCTTAATATTTACCTTACGACGAAGTGCAAGAACCATAGACGTTATTTTCTGTGCCATACCCATACGAGTTTCAAGATCAGAATCAATAAAACTCTCGTCAGCAACAGGGAACTTGGCAAGATGAACAGAGCATTCCTCTCCACGTCCAGTTGCATTGGTCAAGTCGAGATAAAGCTGATCTGCATAGAACGGAGCAAAAGGTGCAACAAGCTTTGCTACAGTTTCAAGACATGTATAAAGAGTCTGATAAGCAGAAAGTTTATCTTTGCTCATTTCCTTTCCCCAGAAGCGTTTACGGTTCAAGCGAACATACCAATTGCTAAGGTCATCATTAACAAACGCATCAATCAATCGTCCAGCACGTGTCGGATCATAATTCTGCAATTCGCGGTCAACACCCTTAATCAATGTATGTAGCACGGAGAGAATCCATCTGTCAATCTCCGGCCGTTCAGCCAATGGCACGTCAGGTTGTGAATAGTCGAACCCATCTACATTTGCATATAAACTAAAGAACGAGTACGTATTATAGAGTGTCCCGAAGAATTTGCGTCTTACCTCATCCACTCCATTAGCATCAAACTTTAGATTGTCCCAAGGTTCAGAGTTGGTCATCATATAGAATCGTACGGCATCAGCGCCATACTTGTCAATCATCTCAAAAGGATTAACAACATTTCCTACATGCTTAGACATTTTATTACCCTTAGCATCGAGCACCAGTCCTGACGAGATGACATTCTTAAACGCCACGCTATCAAAGACCATAGTAGCAATAGCATGAAGCGTAAAGAACCATCCACGTGTTTGGTCAACTCCCTCATTGATAAAATCAGCAGGGAAAGCCAATCTGTCGTCAATCATCTCCTTGTTTTCAAACGGATAATGAATCTGTGCATACGGCATAGAACCCGAATCAAACCAAACGTCGATAAGATCAGTTTCACGCTTCATCGGCTTACCAGTCTTGCTGACAAGTACTATATTATCAACATACGGACGGTGCAAGTCTATCTTGTCATAATTCTCCTTAGAATAGTCGCCAGGCACAAAGCCCTTATCCTTCATCGGATTAGATGCCATAACACCAGAGGAAACACTCTTTTCTATTTCATCATACAATTCCTGTAGCGATCCTATGCAGATTTCCTCTCCATCCTCATTACGCCATATTGGAAGTGGAGTACCCCAATAGCGAGAACGAGAAAGGTTCCAGTCATTCAGATTCTCAAGCCAATTGCCGAAGCGTCCTGAACCTGTAGATTCCGGTTGCCAATTAATTGTCTTATTCAGTTCCACCATACGGTCTTTCTTTGCCGTAGAACGGATGAACCAGCTATCGAGCGGATAATAAAGAATCGGTTTATCTGTACGCCAGCAGTGCGGATAGTTATGTACGTGTTTTTCTATTTTGAACACAGTACCATTCTGCTTCATCTCCATACAAATTACGATATTCAAGTCTTCAGCCTTAGCTGCAGCTTTTTCGTCGTATTTTCCGTCCTTATTAAACTCAGGAGCATAAGCATTTTTCACATAGTCGCCGGCATGATGTCCATAAGCCTCAACATCAACACAGTCCTTGACAAAATTATCGTCAAGTTCCTCTATTAAATAGTATTTACCCTGCAGGTCTACCATAGGGCGAGTTTCACCTCTTTTATTTATAAGGAACAGTGAAGGTATATGAGCATCTTTAGCTACTTTAGCATCATCAGCTCCGAATGTCGGAGCAATATGTACAATACCAGTACCATCTTCTGTTGTAACATAGTCGCCGAGAATAACACGGAAAGCATTGTCTTCCATCTCAACGAACTTATCTTTACCATTCTCACTCTCAAAGACTTTATCCGAATGAGCATTTGCATATTCTGTTACAAAAGCAGGAGAGTTTTTGTCCACCTTAGCAGTTGGCTTCACCCATGGCATAAGTTGTTTATAATGTATACCTTCAAGCTCACGTCCTGTATACTCCCCAACGACGCGATAAGGAACAACCTTATCACCATGTTTATAATCCTCCATTGGAGCATCTTTTCCTTCCGGCTTAAAATAAGAGTTAACCAAAGGTTCTGCAATAATAACCGTCAGTTTTTCATCCGTATAAGGGTTATAAGTTTCAATTGCAAGATATTTTATCGATGGACCAACACAGAGCGCAGTATTCGAAGCAAGAGTCCATGGTGTGGTAGTCCAAGCCATAAAACACGGCTTTCCCCACTTTGTCCATTCTTCTTTTGGCTCAGATATTTCGAAGAGTGCCGTACATGTAGTATCTTTAACGTCACGATAACATCCAGGCTGATTAAGTTCATGTGAACTTAATCCAGTTCCTGCACCCGGGCTATACGGTTGGATAGTATATCCTTTATAGAGTAAATCCTTTCCGTATAGTTGCTTAAGTAGCCACCACAGGGTTTCTATATACTTATTATCGTATGTAATATAAGGATGATCAAGATCAACAAAATATCCCATTTCTTCTGTAAGCTTACGCCATTCGGCAGTAAACTTCATCACGTTTTCCCGGCATTTACGGTTATAATCCTCAACAGAAATATACTTATCAGACTCTTTATTATCGATATCTGCCTTTGTTATGCCCAGTTCTTTTTCAACTCCGAGCTCAACAGGAAGTCCATGCGTATCCCATCCAGCCTTGCGGTGGACTTGCATACCCTTCATCGTTTTGTATCGGTTAAATGTATCCTTTATGGAACGTGCCAAAACGTGGTGAATTCCAGGATGTCCGTTAGCAGAAGGTGGTCCTTCAAAGAATACGAACTGCGGACATCCCTCACGCTCATCTATAGACTTATGGAACACATCATTTTTGTTCCACATTTCCAAAATTTCATTGTTTACTTTTGTCAGGTCCAAACCTGAATGCTCGGCAAATTTCTTAGCCATATATTATCTTCTTAAAATTTTAAGTTGTTATTATATTTAGGGCACAAAGTTACGCAAAAAAATATTTACCGCAAAATACTTTATGCTTTCTTTGCTTTTTAATCTATCGATATATTATCAGAAAGCCTCCCTGTATTTATTCTCATCCTTATCATTCAACATCGACAAATAGCTCTGATAACGACTCTGTGCTATATAATGCTCTTCCACAGCCTTTAATACAGCACAGCCGGGTTCGTGTGTATGCGTACAATTATTAAAACGACAATTTTGCGAGAATTTAAATATATCTTTAAAATATCCGGTTATTTCTTCAGGTTCCATATTAAAAGTACCAAAACCTTTTATACCCGGAGTATCAATAATATAGCCACCTCTTTCAAGCTGTATCATCTCACTGAAAGTAGTTGTATGCATTCCTGTATTGTGAGAATCGCTTATATCAGAAGTACGCAGATTTACCCCTGGCACTATTTTGTTTATAAGAGTAGACTTCCCTACTCCACTATTTCCGCTAAGCAAAGTTATTTTTCCTTCAAGCAAACCAAGCAAATCATCTATACCATCCCCCTTTTCTGCAGATATTGCAACACAGTCATATCCAACAGTCTCATAGAGGTCTATCATCATCTTTTGATATTCCAGTTCATCTTCCGTAAGTAAGTCCGTTTTGTTAAACACGAGTACTACAGGTACGCTATAGGCTTCTGCCGATGCAAGAAAGCGGTCAATAAACGTAGTACTGGTTTGTGGATGATTGACAGTAACAAGCAAAAAAGCCTGATCTACATTTGCTGCAATTATATGACTCTGTTTACTTAGGTTTTGTGATTTTCGGATAATATAGTTACGTCGATCCTCTATATTTGTAATAAAAGCAGTCCCTTCTTGATTTCGAACAATCTCCACCCTGTCGCCTACAGCTACAGGGTTAGTACTTCTAATACCCTTCAGTCTGAAGTTTCCTTTTATCTTGCTTTCAACGACATTACCGTCGTCTGTCTTTACAGTATACCAACTGCCTGTGTTTTTTATCACCAAACCTTTCATAATATAAATATTGAAAGATAATCCAAATAACAAATGCCACTTGACAACCGCAACCTCTTTATTTTACGTTTGCCAAATGGCATCTGCCTATATCATTCTCCAGTTTTCTCGTCTGCGGCACGAAGTATCACACTCGTTGCCCCGAGTGTAAACAGGGTACCATCATATATAACCCTACGTTCCTTATCTCCAAGAATTTCATTATCAACGAAAGTACCCGTATTACTAGGTCCATCACGCAAGATATATTTCAGTTTACCTGTTTTTTTATCTCTTGAAACATTTATCACACAATGACTGATATCCATACTTGGGTCATTTGTTTCTATTTTCAAATCAACCTTAGCATTTTTCATATATCTGCCAATTGTATTATCCCCCATCTTCAGCGGCAGCACCTGTTTATAATGAAAAACATTCTCTATAACGACAATAGAGCCACATCCGTTCTCATCAGCATTTTCGTCAGGATTTTCATCCTTTTGACGGTTACGCAGTTTTGTAACGCCCATGCGTATACCAAACTCCTTACCACATTCAGGACATTGAAACACGAGCGATTGCCCTTCCCGATATTTCGTTTCGTCAAAAATTATATAATTGTCACACTTCGGACAACGAACTCTTTTCATACAATAAATAATAATTTATTTTACATGATAAATCCAAGCATCCTTGAATACCCCCTTATTGCGAAAAGCATTCAACTCAGACAGAGCCTTCTCTTCAGAAGAATAGTTTCCATAAACTACCTTTAGCGAACCACCATTCTCCCCTTCAAGGCGAACCTTGAGATAACCATCAGAATGAAGTTTCCTTACGTACTCCTCCGCATTGGATTTTGTTATACGACAAGCAAGAACTATACAATATCCGCTTTCATCCAAATTTTCACTTCCAGCTTTCCGACTTTCTTTTTTTCCCTCATCAGATTTTGCATCTTCGACAGACGTCTTTATAACGATTGAAGCAGGTTTAGAACAAATACGTCCATTGTTTTCCGCCATGCGACCAGCCCCATCTTTTATATTAGAATCTCCACCTTTCGAATCATCCAATTTTACTCCATAGAGCTGAACATTTTGCATTCCGCCATCTCTTGGAATAAGGTTATACAGCAGACCGCTACCTATATTCCCTATCTTCTTACCGTCATTATAGACATCATTACTTATTGGGGTAGCAAGCATAAAGAAAGCCACAATAGAGCAAGCAACGGCCACAATATTACGCAAAACGCTAACCTTCACACTGATAACGCGCTCATTTTTTCCATAAGCAGCATTTTCTTCCACCGTGTTTGAAAAAGAAACAACCTTTGTGCCAGTAGTTTTTACACAACAACCAGCATTCAAAGAAGACTCCGACGGACCAGTAGAATCAGGAACCGGCGTCACAACAAGCGAAGTCGCATTTTTGCCTTCAGCCTCCGCTTCAAGACGCTGCAAATCAACACCTACAAGTCCATAAAGCCCCGGAGTAAGAACCCCAGCTTCACATGGTTCAAACTCATAATTACCCTCATTATTAATAGAAATAACGCCGATATTATCAAGTTCATAAATTCCTTCAACCTCAAGGGTACGTTTCAGTTCAACCACCTCAGAGTCAATTTTTCTCAAAGCCTCCGGATAGCTAATATCATACGCTTCAACATACGACTGAGCCAAAAGCGAATCGTTCATATCAAGCTTAGAATTAAATCCAAGCGTACGATAAGGCGGCAAGAACATATTACTATCCTTGTCGAAACGCGCACCTACATAATGCGCCACAAACCCGCCCAATCCAGGAACGATAACACAATCGTTGTCGAGCAGAAGTATTTCTATATGTTTTTCTAATTCTATCACGAGTGCAAAATTACGCATTTTTGTTCGATTTGCCAAACAAACACAGCAAAACAAAGTAAGTAAAATAAAAAAAAGCAAAAACAGACACACTTTAAGATTTTATTTTTTACTTTTGCACTAAAATTTATAAAATTATGAAATATACAAAAACAGAAATCGAAGGCGTATATATAATTGAGCCAAAAATTTTCAACGATACCCGTGGCTATTTCTTCGAAGCATTCAAGCAGAAAGAATTTGAAGAGAACGTATGCAAAATCAATTTTGTACAGGACAACGAATCAAAATCATCCTATGGCGTTCTTCGTGGTCTCCACTACCAAAAAGGTGAATTCTCTCAAGCAAAACTCGTAAGAGTAATAAAAGGAAAAGTTTTGGACGTAGCCGTTGATATCAGAAAGAGTTCACCAACATTCGGCAAGCATGTAATGGTTGAACTTAGCGAGGACAACAAGCGACAACTATTCATTCCACGCGGTTTTGCCCATGGTTTCCTTGTATTGAGTAAGGAGGCAATTTTTACCTATAAAGTAGACAATGTATATGCTCCCCAAAGTGAAGCCTCAATAAAGTTCAACGATCCTGATCTCGGTATAGAGTGGCCAATCGATTCATCGGAAGTTCTCACAAGCGAGAAAGACCTCAAAGGCAAGAGCTTCAAGGAAGCCGACCTGTTTGAATAAACAACAGACGCCACTTTAATATAAGATTGCGCAGCATATAGAAATTCGAATTGCGCACATTACATAATAAAATGAACAAACTGACTTTCATATTACTTTCCTTAGTTGCTGTAACTCTCCTTGCCTGCAAGAACGGGAGTCCAAACAGCACTGAACGGCAAGAAGACTTACAGGCAAAAAAACTTTTACAAGGAATTTGGATAGACCCTGACGATGAAGACGTTGTCTTCAAAATAAAGGGTGACACTATTTACTATCCAGACTCCTTGAGCCAGCCTATTAAATTTGCCGTATATGGTGACACTCTTGAGATGCAAAGCTCTACCGGCTCAAAATACGCCATACTTAAACAGTCGGCACACATATTCGAATTCAAAAATCCCAACGGGGATATTATAAAACTAATAAAGGGGTCTGATCCAAGCTACGAAACACAATTCGAGGAAAAGAAACCCGCTCCGGTAAATCAAAATAAAATTCTGAAAAACGACTCTGTAGTATTCTGTAATCAAGAGCGATATCATTCTTACGTACAGGTCAATCCTACCACATATAAAGTATTAAAGACTTCATATAGCGATGACGGCTTAGAGGTTGAAAACGTGTATTTTGACAATACTGTTCACGTTGGGGTGTACAAACAGACAGAAAAGATTTTTTCAAAAGATTTCTATAAAAAAGATTTTTCTAAATTTGTCCCATCCGACTTTCTTCGTCAAAGTGTATTGAGCGACATTATACTTAATAATAGCGACAACAAATATCTTCACTATCAGGCACAGCTTGTAATACCTGACAGCTACTTGAGCTATATAGTAAACATTGATATTTCTACCGACGGAAAAATGTCGATGAGAATACAAAAGTAGATTTCACTATAAGCCGTTTTCAACACATACAGGATATAGCCTTTACTGCTTCACACTCCGAAGCGTAAAGGCTATATCGCTTAATACGCATCGATTAACATAATCAAGCAACAAGATCCTTAATATATTGTCATTCTCAAAAAAAAATCAGAATAATGATTTTACATCCAAATCAAGATTTAATCATTTACTTGGCGATTACAGAAAAAAGACTTACCTTTGCACATTAGCAATAGGAAAACCTAAAATAAAGAAATGATATCAGTAGAAGGATTAAAAGTGGAATTCGGCATAAAGCCGCTCTTCGAAGGCGTTTCGTTCGTGATAAACGACCGCGACCGCATAGCCCTCGTTGGAAAGAACGGAGCCGGCAAATCCACAATGCTCAAGATACTCTGTGGACAAGAAAAGCCAACCTCAGGCACAGTATCTGTACCTAACGATACAACAATCGGCTACCTTCCTCAGGTTATGAAACTCGTCGACGATACAACCGTAAGAGAGGAAACACGAAAGGCATTTGCAAACGTAGCACTGCTAAAAAAGAAGGTAGACGAACTCGAAAAACAGCTCTCGGAGCGCGACGACTACGAAACGCAAGATTATCTCGACCTCGTGGAGCGCTTCACAAATGCCCACGACCGCTATATGATGGCTGAACCAGACAGTATGGAGGCTAATATGGAACGCACACTAACTGGTCTTGGTTTCTCCCGTGATGATTTTGACCGTCCGACGAGTGAATTCAGCGGCGGATGGCGAATGAGAATAGAATTGGCAAAAATTCTTCTTGAAAGTCCTGACGTACTCTTACTCGACGAACCAACTAACCACCTCGATATCGAGAGCATACAATGGTTGGAACAGTTTCTCGCACAAAGTGCAAAAGCGGTAGTACTAGTAAGTCACGACCGAGCATTCATAAATAATGTAACAAACCGCACGCTCGAGATAAGCTGTGGTAAGGTGATAGATTATAAAGTAAAATACGACCAATATGTTGTTTTGCGTCGTGAACGTCGCGAACAACAGCTGAGGGCTTACGAGAACCAACAAAAGGAAATCGCTGATATAAAAGATTTTATAGAGCGCTTTAGATACAAGCCAACAAAGGCCGTACAGGTACAAAGCCGTATCAAGCAGCTCGAAAAAATAGTACCTATTGAAATAGACGACGTGGACAATTCTCAGATGCATCTCAAGTTTCCCCCATGTCTTAGGAGTGGCGACTACCCTGTTATCTGCAATGACGTTAAAAAGGTCTACGGAGAACATACTGTATTCTCAAACGTAAATCTCACGATAAAACGAGGCGAAAAGGTTGCCTTTGTTGGAAAAAACGGCGAAGGAAAATCTACACTCGTAAAATGTATAATGGGCGAAATACCATTCAGCGGAACACTAAAGATAGGTCACAATGTACAGATAGGATATTTTGCACAGAACCAAGCGCAACTGCTCGAACCAAACATAACAGTGTTCGACACTATCGACCGTGTGGCACGTGGAGAAATACGCCTCAAAATAAATGATATCCTCGGGGCATTCATGTTTGGCGGAGAAGCATCTGAAAAGAAGGTTGGAGTACTCAGTGGAGGCGAGCGTAGTCGTCTGGCAATGATACGCCTGCTTCTCGAACCTGTAAACCTACTTATCCTCGATGAGCCGACAAACCATCTCGACATGCGTTCAAAGGACGTTCTGAAAGAGGCTATACGCAACTTCGACGGAACAGCTATCGTAGTAAGCCACGACAGAGAGTTCCTCGACGGACTCGTAACCAAAGTTTATGAATTCGGCGGCGGAAAGGTAACTGAACATCTCGGTGGAATATATGATTTTCTCGAGAAACACAACATATCTTCGCTCGATTCACTCGGTAGGACAGCTAATGAAGAAAAGGGTACATCAACCCCTTCAGCGGTAAAGGTTGCCACAACAAGTTCGAACGCCGAGACAAAGACAGATGCAAAACAAAGTTACGCTGAGCATAAAGAACAGCAGAAGCGCATACGTAAAGCCCAGAAAGCGGTAGACGACGCTGAAAAGAATATCGAAAAAATGGAGACAAGACTCAAGGAACTTGACAGTCTGCTCTCCCAGCCCGAAAACGCCACTAACATGGAGCTCGTTACGGAATATTCAGAAACGAAAGAAAAGCTCGATGCTGAAGTAGAACGCTGGGAAAAACTTGCCGAAGAGTTAGAAGGACTGTCGGCTTAAATAAGAACAAAGACGAAACATAAAAATAGAAAAATCATGAAAATGAAAAGTATTATTCCGATGGTGGCTTTTGCCTCCATCTCATTCTCGGCAATGGCACAAGAGCTGAAGTCGGGAATCGACCTAACAAACCTCGACAATAGCGTGCGCCCACAAGACGACTTCTTCCAATATGCCTGTGGCGGTTGGATGAAAAAGAACCCTCTTCCGGCTGCATACTCACGCTATGGTAGCTTCGACGTGCTCGGTGAGGAAAACAACAAAAGAATAAACGGTATACTTAAAGAGTTACTCGAGAAAACATACGCTAAAGGTTCTGTAGAACAAAAACTTAGTGACTTGTATAAGCTCGCCATGGATGAGAAGCGTCGAGATGCAGACGGAGTAAAACCTCTTGCCGGAGTACTCGGAAGATTGGAAAAAGCAAAGAGCGTAAAAGAACTCTTCAACATTCAACTCTCACTCATTCCATATGGCGACAATGAATTCTTCGGTGTATATATCGGTGCAGACGAGAAGAACGCCCAACAGAACATCATCAACATTACGCAAGGCGGAATAACCCTCGGACAAAAAGAATACTATCTCGACACCGACTCGGCAACAACAGCAATCCGCGATGCATACAAGAAACATATCGTAAGAATGTTTAAAATGTTTGGTTTCAAAGAGAACGTTGCTGAGGCGAAGATGAAAAACGTGATGAAGATTGAAACCGAACTTGCAAAAGTATCTAAATCAAATACGGAACTGCGTGACCCAGAGGCTAACTACCACAAAATGACACTGAAGGCCTTTAACGAGAAATATCCTCATCTTCAGCTCAATAAACAGCTTCTTGCTTCGGGAATAGCTATAGAGAAAGCTAAAGAGCTTGTTGTTGGACAGCCTGAGTTCTTAACAGGAGCAGACAAAGTTGTTGCAGGAATTACGACAGCAGAATACCGCGACTATATGGAATGGGGACAGATTATGAGTGCTGCCGGATACTTGAGCGATGATGTAGTACAGGCAAACTTCGACTTCTTCGGAAAGACCATGAGTGGCAGGAAAGAAAACCACCCACTATGGAAACGTGCTACAAGTCAGGTAGAGAGCCAGATGGGACAAGCACTCGGAAAGATATATGTGGAAAAATATTTCCCCGCTTCGTCGAAGGAACGCATGAAGACTCTTGTGGCAAATCTTCAAAAAGCACTTGCAAAGCGTATTGAGGCACAAGACTGGATGAGTCAAGAGACGAAACAAAATGCTCTCAACAAACTCAGTTCTTTCTATGTAAAAATCGGTTATCCAGACAAGTGGATTGACATGACGGAGCTAAACATCGACCCTACAAAGTCATACTATGAGAATATTGAGGAGTGTCGTCGTTTCTGGAACAAATGGACAATAGATAATAAGGTAGGAAAACCTGTAGACAAAGATGAGTGGCAAATGTATCCACAAACGGTAAATGCTTACTACAACCCTACAACAAACGAAATATGCTTCCCTGCAGGAATTCTGCAGAAACCATTCTTCGACCCTGAGGCTGACGATGCTTTCAATTATGGAGCTATCGGTGTGGTAATCGGTCATGAGATGACACACGGATTTGACGACCAGGGACGCCATTACGATAAAGACGGAAACATGAAGGACTGGTGGACGGCTGCCGATGCAGAAAATTTCAACAAGCGTGCTGACCTGTATGCCAACTTCTTCTCTGCTATCAAGGTGTTACCGGATCTCAACGCTAACGGGCGTTTCACTCTTGGCGAGAATCTTGCCGACCACGGAGGACTACAAGTTGCCTTCGAGGCTTATAAAGAAGCAACAAAAGACACCCCGCTGAAGACAATCGACGGACTGTCTCCTGACCAACGTTTCTTTATTGCTTACGCTGAGGTTTGGGCAGCCAACATCACTGAGGCAGAAATAAGACAGCGCACAAAGAGCGATCCTCATGCGCTTGGAATGTGGCGTGTAAATGGAGCTCTGCCACATATTAATATGTGGTATGATGCCTTCGGCGTAAATTCTAACGACAAGATGTTTATTCCTGTTGACCAGCGTCTGAAATTATGGTAAGAAAAATAAACGGCTATCTATAAAGAAATCTGCCAATAACTTCCATATATATTATGGTATAAGTTATTGGCAGATTTTTTCGTTATATTAGTATTTTTACTATCTAATATATACTACCTCCTTTTTCATTCTTCGTCATTTCATTCCATTCTTCCATAGCCTTCTTCCAGTCGGTCTGCTCTCCTGATTCGATAGCGAGTTTTTCTTTTTCAGCCTCGTCGCGAGCCTTGTCCCGCTTACGCTTTTCCTTCATAGATTCTATTGTTGCATCATCAAGGATACGAATAGCTCCACGTTTTACGGCAGCCTCAAGTTCTATCTCCCCAAAAGCACGTCCTGGTTCGTTGAAATCAGAGATATTAAACTCGTACTCCGTGCGCAGAGTATGACGAATTTCTTTCTGTTTCGCGCGGTTGGCTGTAGACTTTAGGTGCAGCAGCTTGCCAATTGCCTTTATCTCACTTTCTGAATATTTATTTCTTCCCATCTTCTGTTTTTGTCTACAAAGTTAACGTAAAATGACCGAAATAAAAAGATTTTATATAAAAAGTATAGTTTTCCATACTCGTAGACGTATATTTAAACCACTTTTTCGTACCTTTGTAGAAAAGTTAATATTTTACAATTTATAATTAGATTGCTCTCGCTCCGCTGATGTTTAGTGCTTTGAATGGGGGCATAAAATGAAGAGTTAGGAATTATATAATGAAAAAAATCAAAGATAAAAGACAAATGCTCTTTTGGGCACTGATAATAATGACAATAATAGCATTGCTGCCTTTTTTGGGAGAAACGCTATTCAATACCAAGGGAGAACCAAGAGAAGCCGTTGTTGCACTTTCAATGCTGCAAACCGGAGATTGGATTTCGCCTATAAATAATGGTGTAGACATTGCATATAAACCACCGTTTTTCCATTGGTGCGTGGCGCTTTGTTCACTCTTTATCGGTAAGGTGACGGAGTTTACATCGCGACTTCCGTCTGCAATAGCTACCATAATTATGGTGCTCGTAATGTATCGCTGCATGATAAAAAACAAGATTGATGAACGTCTGGCATTTATTACCGGAGCCGTTACACTTACCGCCTTCGAAGTGCACCGTGCAGCAATGGCATGTCGCGTTGACATGGTACTTTCCTCACTCACTGTTGTAGCAATACTCATCTTTCAGCGTTGGCACGCCACACGCAAAAATGTATTTCTTCCGATAATTGTACTGCTCCTCAGCGGGGCATTCCTTACCAAAGGACCTGTTGGAGCCTTGTTGCCATGTGTGGTAATGGGAGCATACATGCTGTTAAGAGGCGAACGGCTATATAAGGCTATCGCCATAAGTCTGGCTCTGGTACTTGCAGCAAGTGTGTTGCCAGTGGCATGGTATTATACTGCATATCAGGAGAGGGGCAACGAGTTCCTGTATCTTGTATACGAAGAGAACGTGTTGAGGTTGCTGGGGAAAATGGCTTATTCCTCACATGAGGCTCCTGCTATATATAATATAGGTACAATGCTTTCCGGATTCCTGCCATATACTCTGTTTGCCATAGCGGCACTTTTCACGGTAAAATATCGTCTGCCGCATTTCGAAGGTCATGCTGGTATAGCTGGCAGATTGCAAAAGTATATCTGCCGACAATGGAATAAACTGAAGAGAATGCCGGACTACGACCTCCTTGCCTTGATTGGTGCCGTCATAATATTCGTGTTCTATTGTATCCCTAAAAGCAAACGAAGCGTATATCTGCTTCCTGTGTATCCATTTGCAGCATACTATCTATCAAAGCTTATATTATGGATGGTAAGTCAAAGACACAAAGTTGCGGAGGCTTTCGGATGGCTGATCGCCATACTTGCCATACTCGTGCCTGTAGTATCTGCTCTGCTGATGGCGGGAGTTGTTCCCGTATCCGTATTCCACGGCAAGCATGCAGCAGACAATGCTGCATATATCGAAAGCTTTACCGAGAGAGCATGGGGATTAGCTTTTCTCTTTGCCATAGTGGCTACAGCATTTGCGGTATGGGTATTCGTAAAACGACGCAATCGCTCGCCATACTGGTTTTGTGGTAGTCTGACGGTACTCGTCGTAGCATTGAACATCTCGCTCGACGGGGTTGTACTGCCAAGGATACTCGGTGTGAAGTCTGACTACAAGATGGCAAGTGAAATTGCAAAGCTCGTGCCACCAGAAGAAAAGATCTGGGACTATCGCCATGACTGGAAACCTGGCGAGAGGAGCAGAATGCATCAATTTACCGTAAACTTCTATATAGGCGACCGCATCGTGCCGCTCGATTTCAACAAGCCTAAGGCGGGATATATGATAATGGGCACCGACGACTACTTGCCGTTTGTAAAGAAATATCCATGTTATCGCCTCGTAAAAGTGAAGAGTTTTAAACATAAAAGCTGTGACGACAAGAGGTTTCTAACTCTCTATACTTTCTCCATGAAGTAGAGGAATCGCAGTTTGTTGTAAATAAAATCAGGAAGCATATTTAATTATGAAATTAGCAATAGTCGTACCGTGTTATAATGAGGAAGAAGTACTGCCCGAAACAAGTAAGCGACTCCTCGAAGTTATAGAAAATCTCGTAAAAAAAGAACTCGTTGACGAAGGACAGATTCTCTTTGTCGACGACGGTAGCCGCGACAAGACATGGCAGCTTATAGAAGAAGCCGGAGAAAAGGACAAAAGGATCGGCGGACTGAAACTTTCGTGTAACCGTGGACATCAGTATGCTTTATGGGCTGGACTGAAATGGTCGGCAGAACATAGCGATGTATCTATTTCTATTGATGCTGATTTACAAGACGATGTAAATGCTATATATGAGATGGCGGAGAAATTCCGTAGCGGCTATGATATCGTATTCGGGGTAAGGAAAGAACGCAAAACCGACACATTTTTTAAACGAACAACGGCACTTGCCTTCTATCGGCTGATGACGACACTCGGAGGAAAAATTATCTACAACCATGCCGACTTCCGACTTATGAGCCGAAGGGCGATGTGTGCACTGATGCAGTATCCGGAAGATAATCTGTTCTTGCGCGGCATGGTTCCTACCGTAGGTTTTCCATCGACATCGGTATACTATAACCGCAGCGAGCGTTTTGCCGGCGAATCGAAATATCCGCTGAAGAAGATGATTGCCTTTGCCCTTGAGGGCATTACTTCGTTTTCCGTAAAACCGCTACGGCTGATTACTTATTTGGGGATAGTCTTCATTCTCGTTGCATTCGGCGTTATTGCATATGCCCTTTACGAGCATTTCGCTGGACATACGATAGAGGGATGGACATCACTTCTCGTTAGTCTGTGGTTTATCGGCGGCAGCGTATTGCTTGCATGTGGAGTTACGGGGGAGTATATAGGCAAAATATATCTTGAAGTAAAGCATCGCCCAAAATATTTTATTGAAAAAAAGACAAACGCATAGGCGTTTGTCTTTTACAGATAAGATATAGCGCTAAATAAGCAATCTCCCGTATATGAGTTTTTTTCGAGAAAAGTATCATTGTATCATAAAAAGGCATTTTTTAGACCTTAACAATTTGGTAATCAATAAAATACTTCAATGATACTTTTCTATATTTTTTACAGAAAGTATCATAGAAGTATCATAAAATGGTATTAAGTATCATAAAAACGCAAACTTATCAATATCGGCTATTCAATTTGCTGATTTCATTTTTTGAATGAAATTATAAGCATATATGCGTCTCGGGATATTGCCCACAACGTGGGCATCGAAGTCTTGCGCCGTGGGCATCGATGCCCATGATAGTGGGCACTGACTGCCCAAACTATGGGCATAAAGTTGGGCACTTTGTTCATACATTTAAAACGGCATTCCTACAGCAAAGTGGAAAGCAAAATCACGACTTAGTTTCGGATGGATAATGGCGAAATGCTCATTCTTAGAGTCATAAGCTGGATTGATAGCTTTCATTCCCATATCGAAACGCAGTATGAAATAGTTGAAGTTAAGACGAATACCAAGTCCATAAGCCACTGCTATCTGTTTATAAAAAGAGTCAAGACGGAACTGTCCGTCTGGCTGCTCGTCGTAACGCCGCAGCGTCCATATATTTCCTGCGTCAACAAATACCGCACCATAAAACTTCCAGAACAGGAAAGTGCGCAGTTCTGCGTTAAGGTCGAGCTTCATGTCGCCAGTTTGGTTGATAAAATCTATCCTACCGTCTTTTCCCTTAAAGCCACCAGGGCCAAGTCCTCTTACCGTCCATCCCCTTACAGAGTTGGCACCACCCGAGAAATAACGTTTTTCAAATGGCAAGACCTTACTGTTGCCATAAGGATAAGCTGCACCGAGAGCTGCATGAAAGACCAGTTGGTTGTTCTTGTCGAAAGATACCATGTGAGTATAGTCAAGGTCAAGCTTAGCATATTGCGCATAGGCAATATTAAAAACTTCATAGTTCCCGTTACTGTTTTTGTTGAGCTTTGCAGCATGCGAAATACCGTTAAGTAAATTACCTGCCGTTTCGAAATTTATCTTAAAGGCATTATATTTATGACTGTAAGACATTCCGAATCCTATCTTCATTATAAAGAGGTCTTCGTAGTTGTAACGCAAGATAATATTACGGTTGTCCGCATCATCGAGGTATTCTTTCTTGAACGTAGACGAAATCCACGGCATATACACATAGTTGAGGTCTATAACGTCAAACTTATAGTTGTGTCTTCTACTGGCGTCTGTCCAATGATAGCGCAGCCCGCCGGAGAATACTCTACGATGGAACTCGGGACGGTTCTGCATGTTATAACTTACGGCAAACTCCGACGTTGCAAGAGAGCGCCGTTTGAAGTCGCGCGAAATAAAGGGACAAAGCAAACCCGGAAACTGCAGTTTCGACTCTATGCTATACTCCATATAGTTTTGGTTCTGATACCCTTCAAGACCGGTTATTGCCTCATATGCGCCCCTCAATTTCATGCTGAACACTTCTGATCCGTGGAAGAGATTTCGGTTTTCGTATGTCAGAGAGGCGGCTGCACCGAGATCTCCAGAAGTATTGGTGCCTTCTGGCTGAAAACTGATGCTGTTGGGCTTCGACGGATACACTTGTATATCACAGTTGAGCTTGTCGGAACCTGGCTCTTCTTCAAACTGAATATTTGTGTATCTTACGGCTTGCAGTTTACCAAAACTGTTATAAGTGCGCTTCAAATCGTCAGACCGAAATAACTTTCCTGGCTCTATCCATGAATTTTCAAGGAGAACATTATGGCGGAGACAAATCCGATTGGTTTCGCCAATAAATTTCACATTACCAATAGTGTAACACGTATGGAGCGTATCTCTCTCCGTACCGGCAATATTGTTTTTTGCGAGGTGTAACACTACATCTACAAGATGTTTGCCTGGAAGAGAATCTGCTGTAAAAGTTATAAAGTCTTTATGGAAATGATAATATCCATTGTTTGTAAGAACAGACGTAATACGCTTTCGCTCCTCGTCAAGACGATTTATATTGAAACTCATGCCTGTTTTCAGCCGTTCTTCTTCGGGATATAGAAGTGGCAGCTTTACTGCTATGCTGTCGTCTTGTATGTCGTAACGCACGCTATTGATACGATATTCTTTTCCTGGCGTAAGGATATAGACAAGGTCTATTTTCTTTTTACCGGACAGGTGGGTGCGCGTGGTAACACTTGCATCGAGGAATCCGTCGTTCTGCATTGCTGTACGCAAGTCTTCACAGGTAGAACGAGTGAGAATACTGTCCACTGTAACTGGCTTCTCGCCAATATTCTTTAGTGTCCTGTTTATCCATTTCGTAGAGTCCTTGCCGGCAAGAGAATAGGTAGCAAGGGGCACACGTATGGATGAGAACCATCTCGTATTACCCTTTTGGCGGATGTATGGCTCATACCTTGAGATATCGAGCGACTTGTCGGAAGACTCTACCTTTACCTTATTGAGAAGATATTCATTTTCGGGTATGAATTTTGTGACAGAGCAGCCCGTGACAAATGTTGCCATGGGTGCCAACAAAGATAGGTATAATATATTTTTTGATATTATGCGTGTCACTTCTTTTAATTTTTATATGCAAAAGTAAGAAAAAAATAGTACTTTTGCCTAATATTACTCCAAGAATTATAAGATGATAAGCAAAAATCAAATAAAGACAATACGCTCGCTTGAGAATAAAAAGGGAAGAACCAAAGAAAAGGCTTTTGTGGCTGAAGGACCAAAAGTCGTGGCTGACCTTGCTGAATTCTCACGCCCACGACTTGTCGTGGCTACGAATGAGTGGATGGAAAGGAATCCGGAATTTACGGCAAGATTAGGCTGCAACTGCATTGACGTGACGGAAGATGAACTGCGTAAGGTGAGTTTTCTGCAACATCCGCAACAGGTACTTGCTGTTTTTCCTATTGAGAACAATGAAGGAAACGAGGCTCCATCTGTGGATAATGAGCTGTACATCGCCCTCGACGGAGTGCAGGATCCAGGAAATCTGGGCACTATAATTCGCATTGCCGACTGGTTTGGCATTAGCCGCATCTTTTGCAGTCGCGACACGGCGGATGTTTATAACCCCAAGGTGATACAGGCTACAATGGGTAGTGTGGCGAGAGTGAAGGTGGAGTATGTTGACCTTGTTAATATGATAAAAACGTTGCCAAGCAGCATGCCGGTATTCGGGACTTTTCTTGACGGAGAGAATATTTACGAAAAGAATCTTCCACAACATGGCATCATTGTTATGGGAAACGAGGGGAAAGGTATTTCGGATGAGATAAAAGCACTCGTAACTGAAAAACTGCTTATACCGAATTTTCCCGAAGGAAGACGCACGGCAGACAGCTTGAATGTGGCAATAGCAACTGCAATAACATGCTCTGAATTCAGAAGAGGAAGATGATATTACAGAAAAAAGCAAAAAAAAATTGCTAAAAATTTTATCATTCAAAAAAATATTCATACCTTTGCAACCGCAAACGAAACGAGAGGGTTTCCAAGGCAAGGACAAACTCCTTATGGTGTGTTAGTTCAGCTGGTTAGAATGCCTGCCTGTCACGCAGGAGGTCACGGGT
>ERZ808270.125-NODE-125-length-46909-cov-3.273168_pt1 | contig 46909 bp, 45 predicted proteins | sample MGYA00521082_ERZ808270 | MGnify/ENA primary metagenome ERZ808270 (study PRJEB31516, sample SAMN03275594) | gut metagenome | biome: mammalia-associated habitat; material: feces | host: Papio cynocephalus | place: Kenya | collected 2012-07-27 ... | reverse complement strand
GGGTGTTGCGGGTAATTATGCTGTTTTTATGAAAGAAGATATGTTCTTTTCCTCTAAGCTCTATCAGGGACATTACATTGAAGGCGGTATGCTTGTTGAACGCATAAAACCAATGTATCGGGCAACGGTGGACGCTAAGGCATTGTATGACCTTACCGGAAATGTTTCCGCAATATTTAATTCGGGTGACGATCTATGCGTCAACATCTGTATTGCTGATAACTGTGTAGTTATGCGCACTCGAACGGCAGCAGGTGCTTCGCAGGCGCAAATTTCAGCAACCGATACAGTACCGACAGATATAAATGGATTTAATTATCAGGCTAAATGGCTGATTGATTGCTTTAAACAAACAGCAGGCCCGCTGACCCTTTCGTTCGATTTACACGGCTTTATGCTAATTGAGGCAAATCAAAGCAAGTATTGTATCGGTCCGAGAGGCCCTGTCAGGATTGCCGTGTCCGAAGAAAAAAAGGAAAAGAAAACCCGTGCCAAATCAACTAAATCCAAAGCTGCGGCAAGAGCTGCAGCGTAATAGGAAAGGAAAAAAGTTTATGTTAAGAACAAAAATGAATGCCGTAATTTCCGAAGTATCAGACAGCCTTGCTGAGCGCGATGAGCTTATACATACTATTGCGCTGGCTTTGCTTACAAGGAAAAACCTATTTGTACTCGGTGATCCCGGACAAGCAAAATCCCAGGCGATTGACAGATTCCGCTCACACATTACTGACGCAAAGCAGTTCGATGTGCTTATGAGCAAGGGTATCGACCAAGAGCAGTTATTCGGCAGGCTTGACCTTGCCAGCATTATCCCCGGTCACATCTCTAATTCGCGTCTTAATAACGATGAAAAGTATCGTCAAATGCGCGATAAGTTAAAAACGCTTATGGAAAGCGAAGAAAACGATTCGTACTACATAAATCTCGGAGAGATGTGCGGAATAATGAGCAGATATCAGGCTTCACTTGCCTTATATAATCAAGGCAGCCCCGAAATACTGACCGAGGGTAAAATCCCCGATAGCCATATTTGTTTCTTGGACGAGCTGTTCAAGGCGAATGACGGTGTACTCAACAGCTTGCTTAAAGCACTTAACGAGCGCAAATACACCAATGAGGGCGTAACAACCGATATTCCGGTTATCAGCTTCTTTTCCGCATCTAACGAATTTCCGAATTTCAATAATCCGGAGGAAAAGTGTCTGCGTGCTTTGTATGACAGATTCGATTTTAAGGTATGCACTCGCAATGTCGAGAGCAGAAGCAATCGAATGAAAATCCTAAAAGCCAAGGAAAACGGCACCGACTGCTATATTGGTACCACATTTACGCTTGATGAGCTATGGCGCATGCAGGACGAAGTTAAGGCGGTTACAGTCCCCGATAGTATTTATGAGATTACCGATAACATTCTCTGCGAACTGCGTCGCAAGGAAATCTCTGTTTCTGACCGTACCTACTTCAATTTTGCGCCTGTTGCAAAGGCGGAGGCATGGTTAAACGGCAGAGATACGGTTGAACCCACAGATCTTATGGCACTTGTCAATTACCTTTGGAATAAGCCCGATGAATATGCGACTGTTCGTGAAACTATTGAAAAGCTGATTACTAATCCGCTTGGAGATAAGCTTGACGCGCTGTTGGCAAAAGCACACGAACTCCGCAAGAGCTTTGAGGCTGAAACGGACAAAAACAAGGCTCTGCTCAGTTTCCGCAATAACATTGTTGCTGTGTATGACGGCGCCGAAGCCCTAAAAGCGGATATATCTGAAAACGATCCGGCACTTTCCTCAATTGATGGTATGCTTGATTCGATAGAGATTATCAACCGCGAAGTTCATAATCAGACCCGCTTTACATATCTGCCTCTTGCAGAGCTTAAAGCGATGAAGACCGGTTCTTGAATCATTAAAATATGAAGGGACTTGAATTATTATGTTAAACAGTTGTAATTTTACGGGACGATTTACCGCAGATCCCGAACTCCGTACTACACAAAGTGATATATCCGTTACCGGGTTTTCTTTAGCGGTTCAGAGAAATTATAAGGTGAATGACGAATATCCTACGGATTTTCTGAATTTTGTTGCGTGGAGAGGTACGGCGGAATTTATCTGCAAGCATTTTCGTAAAGGTAATCTAATTACTGTTGAGGGTAGTCTTGAAACACGAAAATACACCGACAAGGACGGCAACAACCGCACCGCCTTTGAAGTAAAGGTTGACCGCGCTCATTTCTGCGAAAGTGCCGGAAGCCGCCAAAGCAATAAAAACGGTAATAATCCTCCCGCAGCAGAATCTGTAGGCGGATTTGCCCCTGTATTCCCTAACACCACAGAAGGCTTTGTTGTTGATGATGATGATCTTCCTTTCTAAACTTATTACTCGATAACAATTAAATAACCAAATTCCGCGGGCAGGTGAAAACTTGCCCGTAGGAACACCAAACAATACTTTTAAATCGGAGGACAATCTATGCGACGAATGGATAGATTCAACTATTACAGGGATTTATCACATGCGGATAAATCATTGACAAAATTTCTGCTTGGTAGGCAGACCCCTGCATCCGAAAGATTGCTGACCTCAACAAAACTTGAAGACCTGATTTATCAGGGAATGTCTTTTGAAGATGTTTACTACAGAAACGCAAAACCGGAGTATCCTGTGAATGCCGAAAACTTGGCTTCCGACCTCTTTACAGCGTTATTTTCACCTGTAATAAGGAAAAAAGATACGGATTATGTAAGTTTGCGGGAAAGGTATTTTAACAAGCCTGTTTTAGACAGTATTTTGACGGACGATCGCTTTGATACACTGAAAAAGCTATGTGAGGATAAGGAGCTTACCTCATATGAGGCAGCGTCAACCTTTGCAAAAACATTAAATGATTTGTTGGAAAGCAAACCTTTCAGAGCTAAGGTGCAATACATCTTCGTTATTGACCGACTTAACAGGCAGATATCTGAAACTGCCGAGAAAATACAGCAGTACAAAAGAAAACCGCAAACAAACACGGCGGATAAATTGTTGCCGCTGTATGAGCGCATTCATCAGAAATTAACGCAAATTGCCAATCTTGAAGCAAAACTTATGGAAGACGCTCTCTGCTATATTCAGAATATAGGTTCGGATATTAACGACGCTCTTGAAAAAGCGGTAGAAAGAACGGCAGAAGTAAACTGCATTATGTCTGCTTGGGGCACCGATTCGGGCGAAATGAAAAATACACCTGCAAATAAGGAACTTTTAGAGTATGTTAAGAAAAGTGAGGAGCTTTTGAGGATAGCAAGGTCCTTAGGAAAATACAGAGAACTCATAACCGATAAACGGAAAAATGGCTTTGCTTACGGCAGAGGCGAAAAATACGATTTAACGCTCGGTAATGACATAAACAGCTGCCTTTCTTCGGAGCTTGCTCTCTTGGGTACTCCCGAAACCGAAATATTGTTTATGCGAAAGTATGAGCAAAAGCGGTTAGCTCAGTACCGTAAGCGAACAGAGATTATTAAGGGCAAGGGCGATATGATTGTTCTTGTTGATGAAAGCGGCAGTACCCGTAAAGTACAGGCATGGGCAAAGGCTTTTGCGCTTAGTCTGCTGGATATTGCGGCAAGGGATAATCGCAAGTTTGCTATGGTACACTTCGCATCGGCAAATGAGGTTAAAACCGACCTTTTTGAGCCTGGGCGTTATACATCTGATGATGTAATCCGAGCCGCAGAACAGTTCTTTGACGGCGGCACAGATTTTGAGGCGCCTCTGACCGAAGCTGTCAGGCTTATGGAAAAAGGATATGAAAATGCCGATATTACCATTATTACGGACGGTGAATGCCGGATTAGTGACGACTTTGCGGAAAAATTCAAAAACACAATGGCAAAGTACAAGGCAAGCGTTACAGGTATCCTTTTGGATAAGGACGGACCGTGCGGAAAAACTCTTGAACCTTTCTGCGATAAAATTTATCACTCAAAGGAAATTACCGAGGATGAAATAGCACAGCAAATTTTAAAGCAAAAAGCTTCATAAGGTGGTAGAACAATGTTAAATATCATAATGTATATACTGCTGAGCGTAGGACTTATTTATTTCTATTTTGTTCTCGGCAAATGGAATAGACTGGCTAAAAAGTATGATGTAGTTGCCGGAGATTTAATCAAGGAGGTAAATCGAGGGGTTGGCTCTATCGCAAGCAATGTCATATTAAGCCCGCAAAATTTTCTGGAACTTGTGACAGGGGAGTGCTTTATTATTCATACTTCAAAACCTGTTATACAACAGATCGAGGAAATATTGAATGATTACAAGCTTCCGTTTGTCAGTTATGATCTTAAAGATGTGCATTTAGCATTATCTGCAGGAGTACCTATTGTTCTTGTTGACTGCTGCGATACAGACAAAAACTTTCAGCCGATTATAAGCTACCGTTGGTTTCAAATTCCTATCGAGTTAAGTAATATCAAGGAGGAATAGTATGGGCAGCGGTTCAATGAAGCGTAAATCCTACATAACCAAAACCGGTTATTATCTAACCAAGGATTTTGATGTAAAAGTCGGCGGCGAGTTTTACTTTCTGCTAACACCTTTGTATGGTAGCGATGGCGAATGCTTCTTCTATATTGAAGAAAATCCCGATAACAGTTATACCGTTGAGGGAGAATGTTATATCATTACAAACAAAGAAAGCTTAAAACATCACAAGACGGATATCAAAAGGGAAGTGAAAAACAAGCCGATTTGGTATACCATATTGATAAAAGTAGAACAGTAATCCGCAAAGAAAAGCAAATAAGTCCATAAAAACCAAACACCCCGCCTGTGTCCGTTAGGATACAAGCAGGGTGTCATTGTTATTTTGTTTTGCTATTAAGAATTTCGTGGATGTATAGAATATCGTTCCACCATTCTTTATTGAATTTTTTGATTCGTTTATCGTCTGCTTTGCCAATAATATCCCGCACTTGGAAATTGGGTTCAAAATCATCGGGTGCATATTCAATAATCATTCCAATACCCATAGTAGTTATTACAACATCTCCAAAGTCCAATTGTCCTAATTTGTTGGCATCATAGTAATAATATGCCGTGTGATTATAATTCCCATAGGGGACAAATACTTTAAATAAATATAAACATTCATCCATTTTACATCACCATATTATATCAACCAAGCAGGAATATACCAATTTTTCTTGTCGATTGGTAAAATATCTGAGGAAAGACAAATAACAGCACCGGTGCCTATCTTTGTTTTTAAGTGAGCTGTACCCTTAAAACGATCTTCTTCATCAGGATCATTTTCTATTGGATTAAGGACATGGAAGTTTTTGGTTGCACCTTGAGGAGCAGTACCCTTTTTAATCTCAATCGGATACACGGTGCCATCTTGGTAAATAATTAAATCAATTTCTTTTTTATTGGTGTCTCGATAATAATATAGCGGCGGCCGTTTACCGGCATTATAATAACTCTTTATTATTTCCGAGACAACCCAAGTTTCAAAAAACTCTCCACTCATTGAACTGTTTTCAAGAACGGTAGGGCTGCCCCAGCCCATTAAATGAGCACAGAGTCCCGTATCAAGGAAATACATTCTCGGTGATTTAATTACTCTTTTTAAAGCATTATTTGAATACGGCTGTATCAAAGCAACTATTCCACAAGAAACCAGTATAGAAAGCCAGCTTTTTGCAGTTGGAGCCGATATGCCCACTTCGTTAGCCAAAGCTTCATAATTAACAACAGTTGCAGTACGTGCCGCAACCACTTTTATAAAATTCATAAAAGCTGTTTCGTTCGCAACTTGTTCTAAGTTTCGAATATCTCTGCTGATATATGTGTCAAGATAGGATTCAAAGAATATTTCTAAATTTACGTTTGCATCTTGATGAATTAGCGGCATTGAGCCTTTAAATATTCTTTCAAAAACATCTGACACAGACATCGGGTTTACAGAGCCGAGACGTTTTATCAATGCTTCGGGATCAACCTCAAATTGTGGGAATTGCTGACCGTTAATTTCGCTGTTTGTAAGACCGAGCATAGGAACAATGCCTGCTCTTCCGGCAAGCGTTTCGGTTACACTTTCCATCATTTTAAACATTTGAGAACCAGTAAGCCAAAAATCTCCTTTTTGTTTACGCTCGTCAACAATGATTTTTATATACGGGAATAGCTCCGGCGCATACTGTACCTCATCAATTAAAACCGGCGGAGCATAGCGTTGCAAAAATAATTCAGGATCGCTTTTTGCCATAGCACGTATAGTCGGATTATCTAATGATACTTTTTTTCTATCAGATTCCATCATACTTTCTAAAATTGTAGTTTTACCAACCTGTCTTGGTCCGGTTACAAGCAAAACCGGAAATGTTTCGCTTACATTTTTAATGGTGTCCTTAATTGTTCTTTCATAAAACATATGCGAGACCTCCTATTATATAGTTTATGAGTTGTGTTTTAGTTTATGCAAAACAAAATTTACATTTTATATTTTACTCAAATTTTATCTGATTGTCAACAAAAATCTCGATAAATCTAAAATGCAATTTTATATTTATCTTAAAATGGTGAAATCATAACTACCCGTCAAATGGGCGGTTTGCACAAGAGCTATAAGTCCATAATGCCGACCCGCGTCTCAAGGCGCGGGCCTTTTCTTTGTTCAAGCCTTAGAGTCTTTTCCGCTTTGGCTGCCCCTAAAGGGGTTAGCTAAATGTGTCTGCGTATTCTCTAACGCTTAACTTATCCAATGCAATATCTGCTTTCTCTTGGTCTTGGATATATTTCTTTATTGTGCTTTCGTTTAAGCCTGCTGCCCAAACATAATATCCTTCTGCCCAAAAGTGTCGGTTGCCAAACTTATACTTTAAATTGGCATGTTTATCAAACATCATCGGTGCGCTTTTACCTTTCAGATATCCCATAAAACTCGCTATGCTCGTTTTGGGGGTATGCACAGCAAAAGCAGAACAGTAATCCGCAAAGAAAAGCAAATAAGTTCGTAAAATCAAACACCCCGCCTGTGTCCGTTAAGATACAAGCAGGGTGTATTTTAAATCATTCAGTCTTTCAATGCAGTAATCGGCACAACAAAAATCCCGTCATCCCGTTGGTAAGCTGCATTTGACAAACCGCAAACAACACACATCATATAAGGGGGAACACCGCCGTCTTTATAATTGAATTTCTTATTTCAATTAAATCGTTAGCAGCTTTATCAATTTGATTTGCTCCGAGTTTAATTTCAAAAGCGCACCATCTTCCGTCCTCAAGCTCAAGAACAGCGTCAATTTCACGATTATTATAATCCTGATAATGGTAAAGCTTGGCGTTGAAAGCTTCGGCATAAATTCTCAAATCTCTTTCGCAAAGAGATTCAAATAAGAAACCGAACGTTTCCAAATCGTTAATCAAACGGTCCGGGGTGGCTTTTAGCAAGGCACACGCCAATGACGGATCGGAAAAATGTCTTTTCTCTGCTTGTTTTAATCTAACAGATGAGCGTATATTTGCAGAGAAAGGCTGCTGATTATCCAAAAGGAACAGTCTGTTAAAAATATCGAGATAAGTTGATACGGTATCAGTATCTATATCCTCATCGTCAATAGCCTTTATATCACTTTTAAGAGTTTTATTTGTCACAGTAGTGCTTTCGTTTCTGGCGAGAGAACGCAGCAACAATTTCATTTTTGCAAGGTCTCTTTTGATGCCGTCCATACGGTAAACGTCATCTTCAATTACCGCCCTTAAATACTCACCGGGCAATAAACCGGCTTGTGCCAAGGGAGTATCAAGATTACCCGGCCATCCGCCTCTGTAAATATAATCGGTAATTTTATGAAGATCAATATCTCCCGTCATAGTGGGGGTAAGATTTCCTTCGCATAAATCTTTGAGCGATATTTTGCCCGAAGATGCGCCTGACTCAAACAAAGACATCGGTCGCATTCTTAATCGTGCTATTCTTCCAGCACCGCTGTGCATAATACCTTTATGGTTCGGCGTTGCAGAACCTGTCAGAATGTATTGTCCTTTTGTGCTTTGTTGATCAACCTTATACCTAACGGCATCCCATAAAGGAGGGATTTCCTGCCATTCGTCGATAAGCCTTGGCTTTTCACCTTCTAACACAAGAGAGGGCGACATTTCAGCCAATCGCCTGTTTTGGAAATTTCCTTCCGGATCACCGATAAGTATTTCGCTTTTGCAATGATACGATGAAGACCAGGTTTTTCCGCACCATTTAGGTCCTTCAATACATACTGCTCCGAATGTAGCTAAATACTCTTGAATTTTCTTGTCAATTATTCTCGGCTTATATTCGTTTCTATTCATAATTTCTCACCTCTTGGTATATAGTATAACCTATTCGGTCAAATTATGCAAGTTCAATCGGTCTGATTTTTAAATTTCATTCGGTCTAATTTCCAATTTCCGTTCGGTTCGTTTCGGAAAAATCAAACACCCCGCCTGTGTCCGTTAAGATACAAGCAGGGTGTATTTTTAAATGTCCATTATTTTATTCATATCAACAAGAATAATATTAGGATCGGCTTCGGCTTCTTTAAGAACGGCATCGGTAAATCCTACTTTTGTAAATAATACAAACCATGTATTATCCCGCTTCTTGTTAAATATATCTGCATTTTCTTTGAGCTCATTTAAAACGCTCAAATCCGTTTTTTCGTTACGCCATTTACACTCACAGATGAGATAATCCTTACCGTCATTGGCAATCAGATCTATCTCTACCTGCTTATGTGTTTGGGGATTTGTACCCCACCATCTGCCAATAGAGGTGAACAGGAACGGCAGGTTTGCGTTTGCATTTTGTGCTGTCAGATAGTCAGAGCAAATCTTCTCGAATACAAGTCCCATATAACTGCTGTAATTAGGTTCAATTCGCTTTTCCCAAATAGCTTGCTGAGCACCTGTCTCTACAAGTGTTCTGTTGCTAAAGACATAGCGATACCAAAAACGGAACATAAAGTCCGAAATACCGTAAATCGTTTTTCTTGAAGACTCTTTTTCGCCAAAAGGTGTTTCTTTGTATAGGATACCTAACTCGCATAAAGTCTTAATATATTTAAGACACTTTGCGCTGTCTTCACCTATTTTTGTGGAAATCTCGTTAGACTTGGTATATCCTCCGGCAATAGCTTCAATGATTGCACTATAAACTCCGGGTTCTTGAACTTCTTGCCTTAATAAAAGCAAAGGCTCTTCGTATAAATAGGCAGTCACTCTTAAAAATGATCTTTTAATATTTTCTTCAAATGAGCTGCCGAGTTGAATTTGTTGAAGATATAGCGGTGTACCGCCAAATGCGCCGTATAATTTCAGTTTATCCTCATTTGAAAAACCGTCAAGGAAGCGCATACTTGTCTGATAACTAAACGGTTTCATATGAAGTTGTCCTGTGCGTCTCCCAAACAAGGGACTTTTAGAGCCGAGAACTTCTTTCTCCATAAATCCCATATAGCTGCCGCATAGAACCATAAACAACTTGCCGTTTTTAAGTTTATGGTCAATTAAATGCTGCATTTCCGAAAGCAACGCTTTATTTTTCCTGACGAGATACGGGAACTCATCTATAACAAGAACCAGGCGTTTATCTTTTTGCCGTTCATCAATATATGACAAAGCATTTCCCCAAGAGGAAAATGGCTCCAAATAGTCTTCGCCGTAAAAATTAAAAACAAGTTGTGAAAACTTCTCAAGATTAAGTTTGTTATTGCTTTGCTCTGCCGAATAGAAAATAGTATCTTTGCCCTTGCAAAACTCATTTAAAAGCGTTGTTTTGCCTACGCGTCTGCGACCGTATAATACGAATAATTGAAATTTGTCTTGAACATATAAGTCATTAAGTTCTGCAAGTTCCTTTTCTCTGCCGATAAAAACCTCTTGCATATTCATACTCCCTCCCGATAATTAACTTTCAAGTAATTAACTCTAAAGTTAATTATAATGATTTTTATTGCTTTTGTCAAGTTCTTATGCTTGCTTTGCAAAAAAAAATAAGGGACAAGTTTATCGTATGCATTTACCTTAACCGATTCGGTCTGATTATGCAAGTTCAATAGGTCAGATTTTTAAATTTCAATCGGTCTAATTCTCGATTTCCATTCGGTCAGTTTTTGAAAAAAGATATGGGACGCCCGTTTTATTTACAACGGTCGCACCAAATAAAAGAAAAAGCGGGGAAATTCCCCGCCATTCGGTGGACCAGGGTCTCTCGACCAGCCCAAATAGCAATATTGCTATCTTTATTGTATGTTTATTATACAGTAAAAATCCCAATTTGTCAATGTCATATATAAGCAAATTTTGGAATCGTTGTTTTTTTATACAAGGGACGCCGCCAACCCCTTAGCGTACGCCCCGATTAAAAAGGACAAGTTTATTATATGCATTTGCATTTACCTTGTCAAGTTTTAAAGGCGGTTTTTGCAAATTTATTTTTATTCCGAATAATCTAAGAATTAAAGGTGTTGACAAAATGCTTTTTCCTTTGTATAATATAAATGTTCTTAGGTTTGATTGAAGTTCCCCTCGGGGGACATAGGTTTGATGCACAAGGTCGGATTACTCTTAACAGGATAATTCTGCCTTTTTTATTTTCTGCAAAGAACGATAACTGAATAAATCCAATCGGTAATTACAAGAATTGACCGGCTCTAACTCTTCGGAGATGGGGCCGGTCTTTTTTTGTTTTACAAATAAAAAACAGAAAGGACGACCCCAAATCATGAGTGAAAACAACCCTCTGAACGACTTTTTGGAAATGGAGGAAAACGGCAGCGAGTCTTTTGCAGACTTCCCATTTGGTGCCCCTTCACCACAGACTGTTGTTCAAAATGCCGCGGCACAACCCCCGGCGCCTGCAGTACAGGTACAACAAGCTCCTGTATCGCAAACGCCGCAACAGACGGCACAGCCTATGCAACCGCCCGCTCAAAATGCAGCACCTGCACCTGTGGCTCCTCAAGAATCATTGTTTGAAGCAGCGGTTGCACAAACGCCTATTGCAGCACAAGCGTCCACAGTTCAGGCACCTGCATCAGCGACGCCCGTTGCACCGGCTCCTGTCACAAATCCCCCTGCCGAAGCCCCGATTCAGCAGACCATTGCCGAAGCGGCAGATCCGTTTGCCGTTGCTCTCGCATCTGCAAAGGCTCAGAGCGAAAACCGTTTGGTTGAAAGCTGCGTAAATCGTGAAGCTATCTTTAGCTATGGCAAGGCAAAAGAACCGATTACCGACCGTGAATTCACCTTTGAAGATCTCCGTGAAAAGTACGAAAGCGACTTTCCGGAGTTAGCCGAAAGTAAAAAGGTTGAGTGGACAGTTACCTATGGTAAAGAAAGCAAAACCATTAACAATCCCGGCTCTGATAAAATTTATGAAATCAAGGCGGAAATCGAAAAATCCAAAAAGTTCTTAGACGGTATCAAGAAAGCAAAGAACGATGCCGATAGGAGCCCCGAATGTATTGTTAAGCCGCGTATCAAGGCTCAAAGCAAGGGTGAAGTTATTCCGTTGTCTTCGTACAAGGAATTCTGCACAACTCTTGACGACGCCCGCAAAAGCGATAAGGCTATTGTACTCCTCCCGTCTGAGGACGGGAGGCTCTATCAAATGCGAAAAACGCCTGTCGGGACTTTCACAGCCCCGGTAGGCAAGCTGCCGGAGTTTCCCGGCATCATTCCGGGATTTCAAATGACCGTCCCCAAAATCCCCATGTATCTATTATTATTTATTTGGGATTTTTTTGCGGGACTGTCTAAAAGATACACCCTGGAAGCGCTGGTACATATCCTTTATGATACAAAGCGTAACAAGTACACCGTTCGGATACCAAAGCAAAAGCTAACCCACATAAGCGTTGATTGCGTTATGGAAGAAGATTATCCGGAACATATGATTCATGTGATGGATATTCATTCCCATAATGTAATGCCCGCAGAATTTTCAACTGTTGATGACGAGGATGAGAGACCTACGCGGCTTTATGCCGTTATGGGCAGGCTGGACAGGGTTTTACCGGATATTACGGTAAGAGCAAGCTGCGGCGGGAAGTTTATTCCCGTAAATCCCGCAGATGTGTTCGATATCAAGTCCACATCATTCCCGCATCCGAAAATCTGGGATGAAAAGATCGAATTGCCAAAACCCGAAGACATATTGACATTGCCTGCATCAAAGCCGAGATCAAAATTTCGCTTTTGGCGAACGGGAGATAAAATATGAGATATTCATGTACCGCACCCGTTAAAATCATCGTTATCGGCGCAGGAGGTACAGGCGGATATGTCATACCGCATTTATACCGTTTGGGTTATGCGTCCCGCCGCCAAGTTCGGATTATAGTCTGCGACGGCGATGTAGTTGAACAGAAAAACCTTATTCGTCAGAATTTCATAGCACAAGACATAGGCAGAAACAAAGCTCAGGTACAAGCGGAACGATATTCTGCCGCTTTTGGTATTGAGTGCGAGTATAAGCCGGATTTTATCGAAAACGATGAGGAACTTTTCAATTTGACATTGCCGGACTTTTATGCAAAACCGTTTTCCGGAATCTCTGAAACGCAAAAGGTTATTCTGCTCGGATGCGTTGATAATAACAAATCCAGACAGATGTGCCACCGTGTTTTTAACCGACAAAAAGATTTAATCTATATTGATTCGGGAAACGGCGAACATACCGGTCAGGTTGTATGCGGAGTGCGTCAGAACGGCAAAACCACCTACAAGCCCGTGGGATCTCTCTATCCGGATATTTTGGAGGAAGAAGATAAATTTCCATCGGAATTATCCTGTGCCGAAAGAACCGTATCGGCGCCGCAATCGGTTACTGCAAATCTTACCGCTGCTTCGGCTTTGGTCGGATTTTTATATAACCTTTTGATTGTAGGCGAAATGAATACTCGGTATGTTACTTTTTCATCCAAGCAGATCAATATGCGAGCAGAAATCACAAAAAAGCGCAAGAAAAAATCAATCCCAAAACCTGTATCGGAAAGGACTAAATCATTATGAAAGTACGCAACCTTATAATCTCTTATGATGAGCACAAATGCCGTATTGGAGAACAGAACGGTACGCTTAAAACCATAAGCATTGTGGAAACTTTGCCGAGCGGTAAAAAGAAAACCGTTCATTCGGATATCCACTTTGAGTCCCAACACAAAAGGCAGGAATATAAAACCCTGTTAAAGCTTTTTAGGCGCTCTCAAGCGGGCGCTGAAAGGAGGGCTGCCTGATGGGACGAGGATATTGGCTGCCGCCTCAGCATGATAATCTGACTGCCTCAGACGGCTTTTATATAGACAGTTCGGCGGTCTATGCCGACGGTATATCCGTCGGTTGGAATAAATTGTTGGACTCCGTATCGGAAAAGCTCATTTTCAAAGAAAAAACCTTTAACAGGTTTTGTGACTGGAAAACCTGCGGTTTAGGACAAAGCTATTTTGTTTTGCTCTGTAATCGCCATGTAGAGGTTATCGCGGAGGACGCTGACGGATATGTTGCAGTATATGTTATTATTCCCGAAACCTGTGAAGCTCCCGGCTTTGCCAAGCGTTCTTTTCCACGTTATCTTGCCTTGCTTAAAGAAACACTGACCGAATTGTATCCCGGAGCTGTATCCAAACGGCTAAACTCCCAGCATATTGAAAAGGTTGGTTAAATCCCTTAGACTGCATTTCATATGCGGTCTTTTTTAATGGAGGAAATTATGCTAATCGACTTTGAATGTTTAACCCTCGAAATTACAAGGCGCTGTGGTATGAAATGTGCGCACTGTATGCGCGGTGAACCCCAGGATGTTCAGATAGACTTTGATGTAATTCAAACCATTTGCAAAAAGGTGGGGTGTATAGACCATCTTAATATCACCGGCGGCGAACCTTCTTTAGAACCGAATGCACTGCGATATTTTCTTTTTTATCTTAAAAACTATAATTGCAGGATCGGATCTTTTTTCTGTGCAACGAATGCACAAAGATATTCTAAAGAATTTGCGGATATTCTAACAGATTTCTACCACTACTGTGAACACCCTGAATGTTGTATGCTGACAATAAGCGTTGACCAGTTTCATTCCGAGGCTGATCCGTTAGCTTTGCAAGAATACAGAAAACTTCCTTTTTATAACCCTATCAATGAAAAAGGCAATATCTCCGGGAGCAATATTTTAGACGAAGGCAGAGCAAACGATAACGGAATCGGAATGTTTTCCATACCGATAAGTCAGTATATTTACGATGTTAAACTGGAGGCGGATCGGGTAAAGGTCGGAGACAGGTTGTATATCAATGTTTTCGGTGATGTTCTTCTTGACGCAGATATGAGTTATCTCAGACAGGAGAATGAAAGCATAGGCAATATTTTGTCGCAATCACTACTGGAAATCATAATGGCTAATGCATTTAAGATTCCGGAACATTGGCACATTCCAAATGAACATGAAATCTACTGCATTCATATAACCGCCGACAGGAATATCTTTGTTAAAGGCACTTTTGAAGACAGAAAGTTTTTTCCGACAGCAAGGGAAACATCCGCGGTATATCATCGTATTATTCACAACATACATATAACGCCTATCAATCCTGATATCAGTAAAGCTCCGGAAGGTCTTAGACTTGTTACGGAACGGTTGGAGGAAAACACGGTCAGATGTATAGGAACAAAAATCAATTATGTTGTGCCGGGTGAAACAAGCCCTAACGCAGTGGTGATTGAGGTACTGCGCTGTCCGTTGGGAGGTAATTTTGATGACTGCATCAAATGAACAGCAGCAACAGACCGCTTTTTGCCTTAAAGAAATCAAAAACTCCAAAGCTTTAATCATAACATTAGCGGCGGGGTTTCCTAAACTTCGCGCCGCTTATGGAAAATACAAAGGCACAGGGCTAAAGCGTGAGTATGATTCGCTTGTTGACCTTCAAAAAGCTGTAAAACGATTATTGGAAGAATTTCCCGCCTTAATACTACAGCTTGACGAGTACGGCGACAGTGAACTTTCAAAGACAGCAGAGCGGTTATACGGTGTTCTCAAAAAATATAACTACCTGGGAACTCCCGATTATTCTAAGCTCTGTATGGCTTTGGAAAGCTTTACCAACAGGTTGCCTGCAGCAGACCATAACATCAATACTGCAAAATTAGCGCGCCTTATGAACCGTGCCCGAATGGGTTATTTCCCAACGGATTTATCTCATGTGGAAATGCTGAAAGATGCCATTGTGTTTCCCGAAGAATCGGTCAACCTTATTGACCCCTGCTGCGGCGAGGGATTGGCTTTACAGGCATTTGCCAAAGGAGCTAATGCAAAAACCTACGGCATAGAAATTGACGAAGTACGCGGCGAAGAAGCACAAAAACGCATCCTGCGCGTCGGCTACGGCAGTTTCTTTCATTCAAGAATAAGTCTTCATTCTTTTCAGGGCTTATGGCTTAATCCGCCGTATCTTTCCGTTCCCTCCGAACACGGCAATAAAAGACTTGAAAAAGCTTTTCTTGCAGACAGTTTGCGGCTTCTGCAAATTGGCGGAATTATGGTTTATATCGTTCCGTATTACCGTGTAACGCCCGATGTATGCCGCGTACTATGTGAGAACTTTACAGATCTGCGGGTACACAAGTTTATCGGTAAGGAATATGAGCGTTTTAAACAAGTTGCCGTTATCGGCAGGAGAATCGAACGGTGCGAGGCTGAAAAACAAGCTAAAAAGCTATCTGAATATATGCTTGGCGCCGACAAATTACCCCTAATCACAGATTTGCCGAAGGAATGTTATGAGATGCCTGCGGCAACAAAAACAGTAGAGCTGTTCAAAGGAGCCGTTTTTAATGTAAACGAGCTTGCAGATCAGTTAAAGAAATCGCACAGCACCTTACGGTTATTTGAGGAACGCACCCTGGAAACCAGAGAGCGCAGACCGCTTTTGCCGCTTAATCTGTCGCAAGTGGGACTTGTAGGCGCAAGCGGAATGATGAACGGACTTATCGAGTGCGAAGTGCCGCATATAATCAAGGGCCGAATCGTCAAAGAGAAAAAGACCAAAATCGGTATAGAAGACGAAAAAGGCAAAACGGCTGTTCGTGAAATCACATCGAATCGCCTGATATTCAATGTATTAACACCAACCGGGTTAAAATCACTCGGTTAAAAAAATCAACGAAAAGAGGACAAATCAATGTTAAATCAACAACCCCGCATTTTTACCCCGGAAGAGTCTGCGTTTGCAGCAAAACACTTTGCACAGGTTTATTCCTTTTTGGCAGAAAACAATCTGTCAGAAGACGATTACTACGATCCTGCTGTAAACGGCTTTTTAAAGGCAGTGCAGCAACATCATACCTTTGCCGACACAGACGATTTTAAGCGGTTCGCTGCGGCAATGATGATTGCCGAGTGCACCGCATACGAAAAGTCTTTGCACAGAGCACCGACGGTTATAAATTTCAGCGAGTGTTACGAAAACGCATATGAGCTTGAAGAAGCTATCACCGATGTAAAGAACACAATGAACGAGGCTATTTCTGCCATTGCTTTTGATGAAACAATGAAGAGCTTCGATGCCACTCAGAAACGCATTGTGGATCTTTTATTGAAGGGCTATTCCAAAATGGATATTGCCACAATGCTTAGAATGAGCGTTAATGCCCTGTTTGATGAAATTTGCCTTATTCAGAATAAAGCAACGGCAAATCTCTTGATAATGGCTGCGTAAATAAATACCGGAGGAGAATGTTTATGAATCGTATTAAATTTTTCTTTGCTAAAATTCGCCTTGCTCTTGCAAATCGCAGAGCAAATATTGCCAAAGACCTTATGGATAAGGTCATCCGCAGCTCCCGTGCCAAAACCGAGGAAATTGACTACGCATACGAAAATTTTCTTAACCGTTGCAGGCAGCGGGAAAAAGCGGCGGTTATGCTGAAACGGGCAAATAATGAGAACTCGGACAAACCCTTTCTAAAAATAGATCTTGGAATTGAACATTTTATTGTTCAACCCGATGTTTCTGACAAGATAACACGCCACGATGCTTTGGTAGCTGTAACACGCCACCGATACGGCGATTGGGGCGAAGTATCCGAACGTCAATGGCTCTGTAATAACAATGGAGTAAAAGATGCCTGCGGCACTATTCGTTCCCGTTATATGCTGTTTGGCGGCGGCTATTTCAGTGTTGAAACCGACAAGCGCGCAGGAACAACTAAATTATATCTGGGCGGTGAAGCTTAATGACATATGTGCTTGACCTCGACCTATTAAGAAAGAAGCTTTCCGTCGCACATTTGCAAAGAGAGAAACCAAAGCATCTGATAAAGCAGCCCGAAGGCGAACTGACGGAGGGCCTCAGTTATTTGGTTGAAAATGTGTTAAAGCCTCTGTTTGCCGAGCAGAAAATACATTCTGCTGATCTTGATTTTAATGCCTTTGACCAAGGAGATATTACAGATTTATACGACTACTATTATGAATATTACTATGACGGTACAAGTGATTGGAAACTCTTGGGTACGGTTTATAAAGTATGCAAGTATGCAAGACCGCTCACAAGCACCGTTACATTCATATAGGAGGCACTTATGTTTAATGATATTCCTGAACTTGACGGTTATTTGGAATCTTTAAGATTGGAAGAAGTATTGTTTAGAAATGATGTGAACCATACCGGAAATTTTCTTAATTCCGAAGACTCTCTTTGCCTGGCTTGGGAAGAAATTGCGGGTTTATCATCGGAATTCGTGGAACTTGAATATACAGACAGTATCTTATATAAATTCAGCTTTCCCGGGCTGGTTAAGTTTTACGAGCTTTGTAAAGAGCACAGTAAACTTAACAAGATAAGTTTTAAGAAAAATCCGCATGTAACAGGAGCCGAAAACGATATTCGCGAAATTATTAAAATATCACATCTTCAAAACATTGCCTGGAATTTATGGATACCGCGAAAAATCATTAAAAAGAAACGGTATATGTTTATTGTAGAAACCGGGTATTATTTTGAACAACATATTGAATTGCTTGATACTCTGTTTGAAATTCGCGATTATTATGATCAAAAAAGCCGGGAACTCTATGAGGAATTGTACGGCAAACCGAAAGTTATAAAGCTTACGGAGGCACAACAAGAAATGAGGAAAGCAGCATGATAGATGATGAAGTTGTAATCCATATCAAAGAAGACAAATCGGTAAGGCTTGAAATAACCGAAAACGGTAAAACCCGCACCAAACTGATAAGTCCCCAAACCCTATTTGATTGCATTAAGGGCAGTCTTTCAAGTACACCGGTAAAAATCGCATTCGGTTTGCTGCCGTCAAACATTATAAGTGTGACGGGTGATGAAACAGGTGCGAGATATGCTGTCGTTGAATACGCTTATGAAACCGCGGACATTACCTATATGACAACGGAATATAAAAATTTTCCGTTGCCGAGGCTTATTTTCGGTTTTAAAGTTGAAAGCAGCGGCCGTATATCTGAGGTAAAGCTTGGAGTTCCTGCTCTCGGTAAATTAGAACCCGACACAAAAATGTACTATTATCCTTTTTCAAATGTAAGCTATTTTTCTTTATGTACCGGAACAAATACATTGCCTAACATAAAGTCTCTCAAAAGCCTTGAAAATCTTCCGAGTTATATTATTTCTTTGCCGGATAATGACGACCATTATCTGGAGAAGCATAACAAGCTCAATTTAGGGCATAGGGATTTGTTAGAACATTTAAAGGATAAGAACAGACGGTATTATTATGACAAGGTTTTAATACAAATGCCGAATGCAACGCTTAAAAACTTCTTATGAGGAGGCTAAATCAATGACCGAAGAACAAGCCGAAAAGCTGGCATTGCCTTTCACATTTGATGAAATCGAATGGCGTGTACTCCGGATATCAAAAAAGAAACCCATAGCACAAGTTGCCGCTTATGTCGATTCCCGTGCCATACAGAGGAGATTGGATTATGTTATCGGCCGTGAAAACTGGCAAAATGAATTTGAAACGGTAACTGGTCCTGCTAACAGCAATACGGCTCATATTTGTAAACTGAGTATTTATTACCCGGAACGCGGAGAATGGATCACCAAGAGCGACGGCGCAGGTTGTACCGATGTAGAACCCATTAAGGGCGGACTTTCCAATGCTTTTAAAAGAGCAGCGTCTATGTGGGGCATCGGGCGTTATTTGTATGAGCTCAAAAATATATGGGCAGGGATAGACGAATATAAGGCTATTGAAGAACACGAATATCCTGAGCTTGAGCGCAAATACAATCAGTTCTTAAAAGACCGTCAAAACGGGACAGGTCAGAAAAAGCAGAACAAAAAACAGTCTGCAGGTCGCAGTTCCTCTGCATCCGAGCGGTCTGTTCCGAATGTTCGGCAACAAATGTCTACACAGAATATTCCAAACGGCAGATTTGCAGGCAATGTACTTCCTGCTGCGGCGAATATCACGCCTTCTGCACCGGAATTAAAGAAAAACGAATGCAAGATTGTTGATTTACAGGTTACAAGAGGGGCTAAGTCCGAACAGACCTATGTTGTGCTTCAAAATTGCCAAGGCAAAAAATTAGAGGCATATATACAAGGCGTACCACAGTTATCTAACGGACAAATTATTTGCAACCCTAAAATTGTAACAAGAAATCACCCCGCTGTCGGTAATTACAATATTATTGAGAGCTATAATCTTGCGGCTTAATACCATTTGAAAGGACAAAATCAATTATGTATAAGCAAAACAAAACCCTGTACCTTTTTGTGATAGGAATTATCACCGCATTATCCCTTGTCGCCGGCATATTTGTCGGCACAAGCGATATCCTTATCAACAGCAAATACGGTTTTATCGTAATCATCTTTTCCGCTGCTACCGCTGCGGTATGCTCTATTGTATGCTACCGTGACGACCGTCTTAACGATTCTCATTTTAAGCAGTTTACAACCGTAAAGGAGGAATCCGAAAAATACAAAGAACGAATGATGGAAATAGCGGAAGAAAGGGATTCGGTAAAATCGCAGCTTGAATACTATACTTCCGGTACTGTCAAGGAAGAATACGAAGCACTTAAAAACAAATGCGAAGCAATCGAATCTTTCCGTAACAGTTTTCCTTATAAAATCGCGGACGGATATGTTCTTTATAACATTATGAGAACCGATCTGCAGGTTGGCAGAACAAGCACATGGCAGATTGTCGGCGATTATAACGGAAATTTATGGGAGTGCAGTATTGTGCGACCGCACACACAGTCCTATAAGGAGCTTCTTACCCTTGCAGCCTCAACCAAAGAGCCTACGGAAGTCGGTGCGCTTAATCAGAGCGATACATTACTTTGGGAATAAGGAGAGTGTTTGAATGGAACAGATCACCGCTATGAAAATCACAGGGCTTACTTTAAACAATTTTCGCAATCATACCGAAACGACTCATTTTGATTTCGGTGATATCAGTTACATAACCGGACACAACGGCACAGGCAAAACAACAATGGCTCACGCAGTATGCTTTACACTCTACGGAGTTTCATATTACGGTGAGCAGAAAATTGAAAGGCTGATGAATGATAAAGCAGACAATGTTCAGGTGCAATTACATTTCATCGACCAAAACGGAGCCGCACACACCCTTACCCGTTCAAGGAAAAATGAGAAATATTCTGTAATGATGGACGGTTACACCGTCAATCAAAGCAGAATCGAGCAAATGTTTGGAGATAAAAATACCTTTATAGCAATGTTTAATCCTACATACCTTATTGAAAATATGGGCAACGACGGCAGAGAGCTTATTCTCCGTCATCTAAAACCTGTATCTCAAAAGGAAGTGCTGGAGGCTATACCTAATTGCCGGACAGTCCTTGAAGGTATTGATCTTGAAACACAATCACCCGAAGATGTACTGAAAGACACGCGTACAGCAATCCGCAAAGCCGAACAGCAGTTGGATGTGCTTCAGGGGCATATTGAGTCCATTGAAGAAGCGCAAAAAACAGCCGATGCAAAGTTTGACAAGCTGTATTCCGAAAAGCTCACCACAGAAGAACAAATCAAAGCACTTAGAAAAAAACAATTTGAAGGCATAGATACAGAAGACTTTGCTATCAGACGCGATGTGCTGACCCGAAAGCTCAGTTGTAATACCTGCGAAGATCCGGCAGTCACTGCCGCAAAGGAAAAATTAGCGGAGGTAAAGGCGCGCGTGTATTCCTCTAAATTCACAGGAGCAATTGCCGAAACAACAGCCGAATACAATTCCTTATCCAAACAGTATAACGAACTTAAAGAACGTATTACGACTTTAAAAATCGGTGATGTTTGCCCTACCTGTAAAATGCAGGTTACGGAAAGCAACTTTGAGGAAACGCGAAACCATTTGATTGCCGAATGTAACCGTATAGGTGAACTCGGCAGAGGCGTTGTTGAGCGGGGCAAAGAGATTGCAGAGCTTGATAAAAAAGCTCAGGCGCAGTTTGAGCAGTGGAAAGCAGATGATATTGCAAAATATTCTGCTGAACTCAGGGAACTGCAAAACGGAACAGAGCAAGTAAATGTTGCCGAAATCCGTGCTAAGCTCAACACACTTGCCGAGCTTGAAAAATACGGTAATTTTTCTGAGGAAGAATATTCCGAGCTTAGCACCCTGGAGGCGACGCTGATTGGCACCAACGCGCAAATCGAAGCAGTAGAGCAATCCGCAAGCAAAGAAAAATTGAAAAGGGCGCTTGTAGAAAAAGATGTATTCGCCGAGCAGATAACTAAATATAAAAATATTGTTTCTGCGCTTACCGAATATATCTTTAAGCGTGCCGAACTTGCTACGGCGGAACTTAATATGACTAATGTCAAGATTCGTTTATTTGAAATAATACGAGGAACGGGAGAGGTTAAGCCGGCCTTTAAGTTTGACTATAAAGGTCGTGAATACACAGCTCTTTCTCTTTCCGAGAAAACCTTGGCAGGCATTGAAATTTCTGCTCTTATACGCAGAATAACCGGCAAGGATTACCCCATCTGTATCGACAATACCGAAAGTATTGCCGCTTTTAACGATGTTGATATGCCTTCGCAGGTTATGCTTATTCGCGTTGTTAAGGGTCAACCGCTTACTGTTAAGTTTCAAAACAATTACACAGCATCCGTTCCTGTCGGGAATGAAGTCGGAAAGGCAGCCTGACAAATGGCTAATTACAACTACATTTCCATAGATGTAGTTGATACTGCGGTACTCTGCAATTTGGATATCAAGCAATCGACCATCAATCGTGAGGAGGTTCAGGCGAGGTGTCCTTATTGCGGAGATTACAAATACCGTATGTATCTCTGTCATCGCAAGGATAACGCTACCTTTTGGTGTCACAACTGCGGCACTACCGGGAATGCGGTTATGCTTTATGCGGATTTTAACCCTGAAGGCCGTAGGCTGACAAACGCCGAAGCATATCACGAGCTACTCCGTCATCCCGATGTGCGTTGCGACGAAGTCCCGGATACGGCGAACAATTATCAGACCTTACAGATAAGACCGCTGCATGAACGCAGTCAGATTTATCTTTCTTTTCTAAGCTTACTTGATTTAGAGGAAAAACACCTCCGCAATTTGCTTAGTCGAGGGCTTTCCAAAGAAATCATAGGCGGAAATATGTATAGAAGTATTCCTACCGACCCGTCAAAGCGAAGAAAAGTAATAAACGCGCTGTCTGAACAGTTTGACCTTTCAGGTATTCCCGGCTTTTATACCAAAAACAACAGATGGCAAATAGCGAACTGTCGCTACAGCGGTATTCTGATTCCCGTATGCGATATGAATAATCAAATACAGGGATTACAAATTCGCTTTGATGACCCTCCGCCAAAAATCATAGAAAAATCGGACGGCACCAAAATCAAGAAAAACGGTGAACGTTTCCGTTGGTTTTCTACAGGCGGTGAGTATTACGAGAACGGAACCGGAATATCCAGCTATATTCATGTTGTAGGCGACATAAAATGCGATACATTACATCTGACCGAGGGACCGATGAAAGCGGATATTGCAAGCTATCTGGCAGGTGGTGAACTCTTTATAGGGCTTACCGGAGTTCAGAATGTGCGGTATCTCGCAGAGGTTGTGAGGGCGCTCCATCCAAAGCGGATAGTCGAGTGCATTGATATGGATGTTCGCACCAACCCCCATGTTCAGCGCGCTCAATCTAAAATTCGTTCTATCTGTATGCCTCTATGCGAGGACTATCGGACATTTACTTGGCCGAAAGAGCAGAAAGGAATTGATGATTGGCTTTTATTTGAGAAGTTAAAGCGTGAACGCGGGCTTATATCATAATTTAGGAGAAAGCAATATGAACATAATCCTTGAATGTTACACTTGCCGAAAGGAACAGGCGGCAGAGGTGAATCAAGAACCGTCATTGGCTGTTGAACTGTGTGGAATTGCAGATTCTATCGGTTGGAAGTCCTTACTGAATTTTAGAACCTGCAAAGCGTATGTGTTTTGTTGTGACGAATGCTACAGCAAGCAATTTACCCGTTCGGGAAATTTGAGAAAAAAGATGTTCAGATTACCTAAAGGAAAAAACATATGAATAACGCAGTAAAAACAAAGTTGAAAAAGAAAAACTATCAACCTTATCCCGGTTTTTACGATCTACGGATATTCCGTCTCAACCCCAGAGAATTCTTTGCAGCGTGGAGAATACAGGATTATCTGTATCGCGTCTCAAAACAACGGGAATATTACAAACGCTATGCTCCGTATCAATGGGAGCAAATAAAAGACTTAGCGGCACAGCTTCAAATGTTTTTGCTGCCGAGACTCAAAACTACCGAAATATTAAGGTAACTCTAACAATGAAAATTGAAAGGACAAACAATATGAAAAACATGAATAGCCTTATGGCGGTAAATCAAAATTCCGAGGGTATAATCGGAAAGTTTTTCTATTACTCAACCTCAAGTATTTTAATTCCCAAGACCAAGTTTATCGAAATAGGCCAGGCATTCGGATTACCGAAATTCAAACCGGCAAAGGAATCCAAAGCCGGCGCTTATCGTTGTGCAACTACTGCATTAAAAGAGCGTACTACCGTAAAGGACGCCAACGGCAAACCACACGAGTACCGTATTTATTGCAGGGACAACAAAAAAGACAATGCCCAGTTCATAACACGGGAGCTTGTAAAGGAAACGCCGAACTCAAAAACAAATGAGTATAAAAAACTTGCCAACATCTGTTTTGACAGAGAGAACGAAGTTGTCTTTATCGAAAACGAGATATTTGACGCTGATGTTGATGTTCGTAAATACTGCTTGTTAGCACAGGAGTTATATGAGCGTTACTGTAACTGCTATACCTCTGATCAAGTGGATTCGGTCATCGACGATATGCTCCGGCGTATGCAGGCAAACGATATCAATATCAAGGGCAATTTGTTCTTTATCCCTAAACAGTATCTATCGCTGTTAAACTTGCTGGAGGATTATATCGAAGCTATAAGCAAAGAAAATCTCAGCACCAGTATGGTTCACAGCAATAGTATGTTTGTAGTTGACGATGAAAGGCAGCGTCAGAAAATGACCGATGAATTTTATCTCAATTATAAAAAAGATATTGAATTTTACAGGGAGCGTATCCAGCACTTTATTGACGGCGGTTGTGATTCTCCGGCAGTTATCAAGCGTTGGATGCAAAAAATCAATGCTTTGCAGATGAAGAAAAGAACTTACGAGGAGATCCTACAGCGTCAGCTTGATGATCTTAACAGCGATTATGCAATGCTGCAAATGCAAGGACAGGAATTAGCGGTTCGTAATGTAAAAGAACAAACTAAGCTTAATCTTGCTGCTTAGCTGCATAACAGAGGCGTGATAATGGATAGAGAATATATCGTTACCATTACAGAAGTGCTGCAGCGAAAGGTAAAAATAATGGCGACTGATAAGGAAAATGCAGAATGTATTGTGGAGCAACAGTATTATAACCAAGAACATATTCTGAACGAAAATGACCTTACAGCACAATCTTTCAAAGCAAAAATAGCATAAAAAATGAGGGCTGCCGCAAGTGAGTTAAATCACAAGCGGCAGCCTTTTTCGAGGTATTCGCCAAATCTTACGACAGATAAGGTTTTTGTTTCCTCAGAGAATTTTCAGGTGTCAGTGTAAAAATCTTTTAAAGGATTTTTACCAATGCCATAATCTGAATATCTGTAAAAAAGCAAAAACGAAATTTGACATTTTTCTAAAAACGTGCTACAAGGATATCATATTGGATAAAAGGAGAGTTATCAAAATATGAATTGAAAATTTCCAAAGTTGTGATGTGTAACAGACAAATCATAATCTGTTTCTTGAACTTTTCGGGCTTTCTCCGTATTTATTTTTATATTTCCTTGAAAAATATGCAATATCATTGTAGCCGCATAATTCCGCAATTTCCGCAATAGAAAGATTAGTATTGCTGATATAGTTTGAAGCGTGTTCTAATCTTATGTTGTTTATATGAGTTGAGACGGTAGTGTTAAGCTGAGTTCTGAAAAGCCGTGCAATATACGACTCTGAAAAGGCAAACTTTTCGGAAAGTAAAGATAAAGACAGTGGCTCATGGTAATTTTGATTTATATAATGCAGAATATCGGTTAAGGCTTTAGGATAATTTGAATAGTTAATATCGTTTGAGGACAGAGTAAGAATTTTATAAATTTCAAAAACAAGAAATATCTTTGATGCGGAATCCGGCAGGCTGAACAATTCTTCACATTTTGCAAAATGCCGCATAATGCGCTCGAAATTATCCGAAATATTGTTTTTATAATCAATGGTGCATAGCCGATATTGCTCCTGCTTGATAAAATTATTAAACCAAGGGTATTGAAGTGCCGGGCTTGCCTCTTCATCCGATGTAGACACATCCATATCTTCGGTGTAGGAAATATGAATAAAATAGTATTCAATATAATTATCGGCGGCTGCGGTGTAATATGTGTTTTTGGGAATGTACAGCATATCGCCCTTCTCTATGGTAAAGGTTTCGTTATTGAATTTAAAAACAGCTTTACCGCTTATAACAAAGATAAAAAGGTGAGAATCTATCTTTCTGCCGTTATGCTCCCAACCGTTTTTTTGAACAAACCTTCCGAATTTCGTGGGCAGGGTATTTAGTTTTAAGTTTAGGTTAAATATTTTTAATCACTCCTATTTTAAAAATGGATCTCGGCAGCCTTGTTTGCTGAGCGTATTTCTTTTGGGGTAGAACCGAAAAAAGATTGAAATGTTTCATAAAACAAAGACGGTGATTTATAACCGACATTTTCAATGATTTTTGAAATCGGCAATTCGGAATTCTGCGTTAAATCCATTGCATGCTGCATTCTTACGGCGGTAATATGTTCGGATAATGATATGCCGGATATTTTCTTGAAAAGTGTACTGAAATAGCTCGGTGAGTAATGTAATTCCTCCGCAAGCGTATTTCTTGAAATTTCTTCCGCATAATGGTTGTCAATATAATTCAAAACAGTTTGTACAAGTTGGATTTGTTTATTGTCAGACTCATTATTTATATATAGATTCTCTGCCTGCTCACAAAAAAGCAGCCCGATTTCAATTATACGCCTCATTATATCATATTGAAATCTTGATTTGTCAATAATTGAGTTAAGCTTTAAAAAAGAACTGTTGAAAGCTTCGTATTGATGTGAATTGAGCTTGAAAAGATGCGGAGAATCAAGAACGGAAAGCTTATTTTTTATTTCCGGTGATAACATTACTGTTGAAAAACAAAAAGTGTTTAAATGCAGAAAATTACTTTTCACCGAGTAACTATGAAATGCTCCGGGCGGCATAATAGTTATAAACCCATTGTCGATATTGTAAGGAATACCGTTAATAAATTCGGTTGCTTCTCCGCCTATTACCGATTCAACTTCATAAAAATCATGCCAGTGAGTTTTTGAAATCTGTATTTTTCTTTGTGATGACCAGTAATTAGCCTTATTATTTTGGTATTTTGTAAACACGTTATCTCACCTCTAATGATAATAATAAAGTATTTAATATAAAAAGTCAACAAATCATCAAACAAAAGTGAAGTTTTTTGTATGGTATATGATTGAAAGATTAAGCGATTGATTATAAAATAAATATAGAAAATCATATGGTAGGGAAGTAATTATGAGGTTTGAAACGATAGAGCATAATGTTGATTTGTGTGTTGTAGGCGGCGGTCTTTCGGGGCTTTGCGCCGCTGTTGCCGCTGCGCGGCACGGTATAAAGGTTGTGCTGATGCAAGAACGGCCTATGCTTGGCGGTAACGCCTCAAGTGAAATTCGTATGTGGATTTGCGGTGCAGGCGGAGGTTTCGGAAATTTGCGTGAAACCGGAATTATAGAAGAAATACTCATGGAAAATCAATATAGAAATCCGGATAAAAATTACAGTATATGGGACGGTATTCTTTACGAGACGGCAGCATATCAAAACGGTTTGACTTTATTGCTTAACTGTACTTGCAACGAATGCGAAATGGAAAATGATGAAATAACATCGGTTACCGGATGGCAGCTCACTACGCAGAAATATCATAAGGTGAACGCAAAAATTTTTGCGGATTGTTCGGGAGACAGTGTTTTAGCTCCTCTTACATCTGCCAAATCCTTTTGGGGACGGGAGGCAAAAAAAGAGTATAACGAAATCGGCGGACAGGAGGTTGCAGATAAATACACAATGGGGTTAAGCTGCCTGTTGCAGGCGCGTTATGATCCCAAACCGTCTGGCTTTATTCCGCCAAAATGGGCGTATCACTATACAAAGGATGATTTGCCGTATAGACTTCCTAATTTGGAAAGTACGGGAGAAAACTTTTGGTTTCTTGAAATCGGCGGTGATAGGGATAGCATAGGTGATACTGAATTATTGCGTGATGAACTTTTGAAAATCGGCTACGGTATATGGGACTATTGCAAGAATGCTCCGGAAAATAAAGAAAGAAATGCCAACTGGAAATTAGATTGGATGGGCATTTTACCGGGAAAGAGAGAAAGCCGCCGTTATTGCGGGGATTACATAATGACACAAAACGACTTGGCAGAGGGAAGAGAGTTCGAGGATATTGTGGCCTATGGCGGTTGGTCTATGGATGATCATAATCCGTTTGGCTTTTTATCAAAGGATCCCCCGAATCGCCATCATCGTACACATAGCCCGTATGGAATTCCTTTAAGGGCGCTTTATTCGGTCAATATAAAGAATTTAATGTTTGCCGGACGCAATATATCCACTACCCATATTGCATTATCGTCAACGCGTGTTATGGCGACTTGTGCGCTTTTGGGTCAGGCGGTCGGTACTGCGGCTGCCGTTGCGGTAGAAAACCGAACATTACCGCATAACTTTAAAAAAGAACATATTACCGATATTCAAAACAGGCTTATGGACGATGATTGTTGGCTGTTATCGCTGAAAAGACCGATTTCGGATTTAACTTTAAGAGCAAAACTTGAAACAAGTGCCGCAAATGCAGAGAATCTGAGGAACGGCATTGACAGACCGATAGGAAACGACGATAACGGCTGCTATTTAAAAGCAGGTGATACAGTATCTTATTGCTTTGAAAAACCGAGGCATATAAGCAACATAAGGATTGTATTTGACAGTGATTTAAACCGAGAAACACTACCCAAGGATTTTGTAAGACCGATGCTTGCAAATCGACCTGAAAATTATCCGCAAAGTTATGTTCCGAAAACAATGATTAAATCTTATAGGATTGAGGCTGTTTGCGGAGGAAAAAGTGAAATAATATATGAAACCGATAATAATTATCATCGCCTCAATAAAATATCGGTAAATGTTAATGCAGAAAAAATCAGATTGATTCCGTTGGAAACCTGGGGCGCTGACGAATTTCATATATTCGCCTTTGACATAAGATAATTGATTTTGGTTCAGGGAGAGAGGACTATGAATATTAGATATCCGGATGTTATATCCGTGTTTACAGAGAATGATTGCTATAGCGTCAGCGGCAAAGGTTATATATCGAAAGAGGATGTATCGGTTTCGGCTGCGTTGGTTGAAAAAACTTTGAATATCTGTCTTGTCGCAGATCAAACGCCTGTGAGATATATAAAGCTACATTGGACATTCGGTAAAAATGAAAAAAGAAATGACAGTGTAAAGGTTTACGGAGATGTTTGGGAAAGAGGATACGGCGATCTTGAATGGAGGGGTAACGCCCCGGACAGAATGATGCCGTGGGTCTGCGCTGTCTCAAACGGCTCTGATTTAGATCGTAATTATGAAGGCAGATTTACCGAGTGCTTCGGAGTTAAGACGCAACCTAACGCAATGTGCTTTTGGCAATATGATACAAGCGGTATTACGCTTTGGCTCGATGTCAGATGCGGCGGGTGCGGAGTAATACTTGAAGGTCGGAAGTTGTCTGTTTGCGAAGTGTTATTTTCCGAATACAGAAATATTTCTGCATTTGATGCGCTCAGAAAGTATTATAAATCTCTGTGCCAAAATAAATTAAGCGCAGATCATAAAATATACGGAAGCAATAATTGGTATTATGCATATGGTAAGACATCGCACAGCGATGTGATTGATGATACCGAGCTTATCGTTAAATTGTGTTCTGAAAATGAAAATAAACCGTATATGGTGATAGATGACGGTTGGGAAAAAAACGGTTGCGATGCCCCTTGGGATGTTTTAAAAGACGGCAAGTTCTATGATATGCAGGAATTAGCGAAAGAGATATCGCAAAAAGGGGCGCGCCCGGGAATTTGGTTAAGACCGTTAAGTGACAGAAAATTTGAAGTCTTTAACGCAAACGCCGAACAACGCTCCGGAAAAGACTCAAAGTTTTTGGATCCGTCACATCCTGATGTTCTTGAATATGTGCGTAAAACCATTGAAATGATATGCGGTTGGGGTTATGAATTGATAAAACATGATTTTACAACATATGATGCACTTGGTTTCTGGGGATTTGAGCGTAAAGAGAACTTTGCGGATGACGGATGGCATTTTTGGAATAGAAAGAAAACAACAGCCGAAATATTTATTGATTTATATAAAGTAATATATGAAGCGAGTAAAAATAAAGCGGTTATTTTAGGCTGTAATGTTATCGGTCATTTAGCTGCAGGATTAGTTCACGCAAACAGAACAGGCGATGATACAAGCGGTTATGACTGGGAAAGGGTCAGAAAATACGGTGTAAATACACTTGCGTTCAGAATGCTGCATCACGGAGCATTTTATGAAGGCGATGTGGATTGCGTGGGTATAATGGGCAAAATTGATTGGCAGCTTAATCACGAGTGGCTTAAAGCGGTATCACGCAGTGGGACAGCTATGTTTGTATCTCCTAATCCAAGAATTATTAGCACAGAGGAAAAGGAAGAATTGCGTGAGGCTTACAAATTCGGGGCGGCTCAAAAAGATGTTTTAATTCCGTTGGATTGGATGGAAAATATTTGCCCTGAAAAGTGGGAGTTGAACGGAACTGAAATCACATTCAATTGGTATCCGAAGGACGGTATAAATTCATTTCGCCCGGTAAACAGGAGGAAACAGTAATGATTACTTGCAGGAAATCTGATGGAAGAATTGACTACTCTGCACCGCTTATCAGTAACGGTGAATTAAGCGTAACCTTAGATTATTCGGGAGCGCAAACAAAAGAAGCGGTTGTAGTATCGTCTGACGGACGAAGAATTGTGCATCCTACCCCTGAAATACTGCTTGCAGGAAGGAGATATGGCGGAAGTGACTGGACGAAAGGTCTGATAACATATGGCTTTTTATCCCAGCAAGGCACCGGAAATGTGATAGACTGGGAGCAAAGCTTATCATATGAAACTGCATCAACCATAACAAATACGCATTTTGATAATAATTTAACTGTTAAAACAGAAGCGTTTGTTTCCCTTGACGCCAATATACTGGCAATCAAAAAGCAGTTTACAGAGGATTGCGACTATACATTCACATATAATTTGGCTTCGATGGACAGTCCTGACAGCTTTCCGAGGGACTTTAAAGTTAAATCTGAACTGAAAAACGGAATTTTAATTGATTATGAGGTTGAAGGGCGGATTAAGTTTATCGGTACGGTCCGCTTTGTTTGCAGTGACAGTAATTTTAAACCTCTAATAAATAACAATAAGTTTTCTTATTCCGGCAAATGCAATAAAAACGCTGAAGTATGCTTTTATTTGGTATTCAGCGATAATGTTTCAGAAACTAAAGTCGAAGAACTTGATTGGAATTCATTGTATAACAGACATTGTGAGAATGTCAGACAATATAACTCCGAGGGATATGTTGAACTCGGTGATGATTCGTTGAATAAGGCATATCAGGTTGCATCGTATCATTTAAGATGCGTTTCAACTCCTTGGGGAATACCTACCGGTGTTTTCAGGACGCATTGGAGCGGCGTTTATTTTTCCTTTGATGAATTTTATATGCTGGACGCACTTTTGTCTTCAAATCACTTGAATAATGCTAAAAAGTGTGTAAATTTCAGGGCGAGAATGCTTAATGTCGGATTGCGCAGGGCTGCATATATGGAAAGATTTCCGGAGAAAATGCAGGCACGCTATCCTTGGGTGGCAAACGAGGACGGAAAGGAACTGTCTTCTTCCGGATATTATAACGATCATATATTCCATATGGCTAATATAGCAATGGGCGCATGGGAGTATTATAAGCACAGCGGCGACAAAGAGTTTTTATGCGAAAAGCTTTATCCCGTTATTAAGGCTTGTGCAGGCTTTTATCATTTTAATATGATTTATAGGCTAAAGGAGGGAACTGTTATCGGGCATTGCACAGATCTCGAACGATTAGGACCTTCCATTCAGAACGCTTATATGACAACCTGTTCTGCAATAGTTGTTTTGAGAATATTTGCCGAGGCCGCAAATATTCTCGGCAGGGATGAAGCACTTGCAAAAGAATGTGCCGAAGAAGCTGATGAGTTATTTCTTAATTTACCGAATGACGGCAAAAAGTATGTTGCATATCCGGGATTTAAGGATGCCAGCGTTGCGGTAATAACGGGAACATATCCTTATAGGGTTCATGAAAAATATAATGAACTTGAAGATATGGCCGTAAAGGATTATGTAAGTAAAGAGCTGATCTTCGGAAATATGTATGCCGAAGGGAAAAAAATATGCTCGTGGTATTCGCTGTGGAAAGCAATTTATTATATTCGCCGTTTTTATAAAGATGAAGCGTATTCTGCTGTGAAACAGGCAATTGAAGAGTGCGGAGCATTTAACGAAATGTTTGAAATAAATGAAAATGCCGTATCCTTGCGTCCCTGGTTTTCAACGGCTTCAGCTTTTTTAGTTACGGCGGTAAATGAAATGCTATTGCAAAACGAAGATGACGGCAGCATTTTGCTTTTGCCGTGCTTGCCGGAGAAAGTAGGTGATGTTAAGTTCAAATTGAGTGCTCACAATAATATGATTGTTGAATTAGAGTTGGAAGATAATATTGTGAAAAAACTGAAAATTTCGGGAAAAACCGATGGTCTGAAATTCGGAATGCCGGATTATTTTAAATACGATGGAAAAGTTTTGTGTAAAAAAAGCAATATTACTTACTATTCATACTCTGAAATATAAACATTAAGATAAATATGATGATTTTAGTAAAAAAGTTAAGTTTTGGCAGATTTGTTCATTATAGTCCAAAATCTGTACAATATAGTCTATTGTTGAAATAAAGTAATGATTGTATAATATAGATAATAAAATACAAGATTTTTTAATAAAGGTTGTATGTCTATGAATGAATTTATTTTGCACAGATCGGAATGTAATCCTATTATTAGGCCGGAGGACTTCCCGATTCCGGCAGATAGTGTTATGAATTGCGGTCAGGCTATGTATAAAGGAAAAATCGTTTTGTTGATTGCCGTAATATACAGGGGTCTGTTAAACGGCGAGAGAACCGGAATACATGTGGGTTTCAGTGAGGATGGTATCCATTTTCAAATAAATCCGGAGCCTTTGTGCCGACATACGGATTGGTGCGGTGCGGTCGGAAATTTTGACTGTTGGGTAATTGATCCGCGCCTTACGCAGATAGGCGATACATATTATATAGTGCGACCCGGAGAAGGACCTAACGGACCGTGTGCATTGCTCGAAAAAACCGTGGATTTCAAAACCGTGGAATTTGTTGATTGCATTGCACTTCCGGCAAACAGAGTTCCATGCCTGTTCCCGGAAAAAATCGGCGGGAAATATGTAAAGCTTGACCGTCCGTATTTCGGACATGGAAAAGGCGGCGGAAACATTTGGATATCATATTCCCCGGATCTTATTCACTGGGGACATTACAGACCGTTGCTTATGCCCGGCATTGCACCTTACTTTGATTTTAAAATAGGACCTACCGTTCCTGTGAAAACAAAATACGGATGGCTTGAAATATTCCACGGCACATGGGATACTTGTTCGGATACCAGATATTCGCTGGGCGCAATGCTGCTTGATTTGGAAAATCCTGAGAAGATTATAGGTATTACCAGAAGTTGGATTTTGACACCGCAGGCGGATTATGAGATGATGGGACATGTGGGCAATGTTTGCTTTGCCTGCGGCTGTTTGGTTGATGAAGAAAAGGATGAAATTAAAGTCTATTACGGTGCGGCAGATGAACGCATCTGTTTAGCGTCGGGTTCACTCAGTGAGTTGATTGAAGTTTGTAAAAACGAGCTTTGATTTTCTTATATTTATTTGAAAGGAAGTTTTTTATGGGTAATTCAAAAATTAAATTAGCGTCACTTATACTTGCTGTTATGATGACGGCATCGTGCCTTGGCGGATGCGGCGATAAAAAAGACCAATCCTCCGGTGAAAGCAGCGGCAGTGATAACAGTACGGCGGAACAGGATTTATCATATCTCGATAAAATTCCGGAATCTGCAAAGGAACAGACTCTTCAATTCGCAACATGGATAGATCACACTCAAACCGAATCGGCACGCGTTATTTCAAGCTTTATTAAGAAGACGGGCGTTAAGGTTGAGCTTTGGTCTACGTCTCAAACCGAATACATATCTAAACTTTCGTCGGCAATAGCATCCGGTAAATCCCCCGATGTTTTAGTTACAAACGGTGAGTTCCCTACGATATTGAAGGTCGCACAGCCGGTTACTACGGGCGGTATTGATCCTACGGACGAATATTGGGATCAAAACATTACTAAGGTTATGACTGTCGGCGGCAAATGCTACGGTGTAAATTCTGTTAATTCACCTTGGTATATCGGAGGAGGATTGGTGTTCTATAACAAAACGGTTATGGAAGAAAACGGAATAAAAACTCCGGGAGAATATTACGAAGAGGGCAACTGGAATTACAAAACAATGGAAGCCTGCATAAAACAATGCGACGCGCTCGGCGGCGACTATCAGGGTTGCTTCTTTGACGGAGATGTATTAGCTCCCGGACAGGGCGGAGCCTTTGTTAAGTATAAGGACGGCAAATTCTATAACGGTATGATGGAGGATAACTATTTATCCTGCCTGCGCTGGGTTGCCACAATGAACAAGGAAGGTCATCTTTCAAAGCAAAATATTCAAAGCTTCTTTAAGGGCAAAATACTTATGTGGACCACAAACTCGTTTGGACTCAGAAAAACCGGACATTTTGCTAAAATGAATACCGATGATCTCGGTTTCACATATTTGCCCACTCCGGATGAAGGTAAGCCCGTAACGACTGTGGGGCGCATTCGTGCGTATGGTATAGTTCAGGGTTCTAAAAATCCGGAAGCGGCAGCGGCGTTTATCCGTTATTATCTCGATTACAATAACTATGACGAAGACGAAATTTTCTTTAGTGACGAAGCAAAGGAAATGTATTTCAGCCTTATGAAATTGGAAAAGGACAGAGAAGTTGTATACAGTTATGGAAGTGCTGTGTGTAATTTGTATGATTCTTCAAGCAGCTATACTCTTTATCGCAGGATTGTTGAGCAGCTCAAGGGTCAAGATCCGGCACAGCTTACTGCATATGCGCAGTCGCTTAATAATGAGTTAAACGCGGCTTGCGATACGGCTAATAAGCTTTTAGCAGAAATAATAGAAAGAGATAAAAATATCGGTTGAGTGATAATATGAAAGAACTGTTCAGAATAAGAGCCAAGGCTTTGCAAAGCGGAGAAATATTTGAGCTTTCCGAAAAGGATTTCACCTTTTCGGAAAGCAAGGCGGAATATATATTTGCGCCGCTCGGTATTAAAGTGAAGATTAAAACACTTTCTTCGGACGGAGAAAAATTGCAAAAGATTTTCGTTTCGGTTAATGATGAAAGTGTAATTGAACAAGTGCGTTTTCCGGTGTGTCCCAAAACGGAGTTGACAAATTATGATAAATTGCTTGTTTCGACTGCCTGGGGAGATATGATGGAACATCCGGCGCAGCAGATAAAGCAATATTGTATGGGAAGAAATTCCGGCAATGAAATGTACGGTTGGATAAGAGCAATTTCCAATTCGGAAGTTTCCTATATGTACCCGTCCATAATGTCTATGCAGTATGTTGTGCTTTTTAATCAGGCGAAAAGCTTTTATTTAGCGTCTTATTCTACTGGAGATGAGAGTCATTCTTTCAATATTGCCACATATTCAAACAGTTCTTACAATTTAGAGCTTTCTATTTGTCACTATCCGTATATATCCGGTGAAGAATGGGAATCGCCTGTTTGTTCACGGGCAAATTTGGGAGCCGGCTGGCATGAGGCGGCAGACCTTTATTCATCACATATGAGCGGTAAATTCGGTGATCCGGATTTACCGCAATGGATGAAGGATGACAGTGTAGGATTTCACGGTTGGCTTGCAACGCCTATGAAAGCGTGGGGGCACACAAGCTGTCGCTTTAATGAGCTTGCCTCGATATATAAAGAAAAGGTTGCTCCCACAGGACTTAACACAATGCATGTGTACGGATGGTGCAACAACGGTCACGATACGCTGTATCCGAACTATTATCCCAACCCAGAGCTTGGCACGGTTGATGAATTGAGAGCGGCGTGTGAAGAAATAAAGAATATGGGCGGACATATAATACTTTACACTAACGGGCGAATAGTTGATCCGGAAAGCGAGTTTTTTAAAAACGGCGGTAGTGAAGATATATGTGTTGATGAGAATGGGCAGCCATACGAAGAAATATGGGGACCGAAAATACATTATAAAATAAACTGTCCGTCTCAGACTGCGTATCACAGGTATATGGCGGGAGCGGTTGAACGCATTATTAAGGAGTATGGCGCTAACGCTATACAGATAGATCAAACAAGCTGTAATTACGGCGAATTTTGTTTCAATAAAAACCATAACCATTCCAAACCGTCAAATAATTTCCTCGGTGGGCTTACAGAGGAGCTTAAAACCATAAGAAATACCTATAAATCATTAAATAAAGATTTCTTTGTGTGGTGCGAGGGCTGCCACGAGCGATTTGGAAAATATTATGATGTTGAGCAGGGACACGGAGAAGCATACTCAATGCTGCATATCGGCTCTGCCTGCCCTGAACAGTTTAAGTATACCTTTAAAAATCGAATAGTCAGCGGATTGGCTCTTGATTTACAGCAAATGTGCTATTCCTTTATTCAGGGAAAGCCGTTTGACGCTAAGGTTGCTAAAATGGCAGATCCGGATTATGCGGCGCTTATAACGCAGTTGGTTGCCGTAAGAAAAAAATATCCGGAAATTTATCTGCGTGGCAGATTTATGGATAATAAGGGAATAGATTCGGATAAATATTCGAGGTGCGGCTCCATAATATCCGAAGACGGTTCAGCAATGATGCTCTCGGTTTGGAAACAGGGTGCTGATTATAAAAGCGTAGGAAACAGCTCGACTGTCAGACTGCCCGATGGTTGGAAAGTCGCGCAAACGGTATTTCCGGCTGAAGCCGTTATATCTGAAATTGGTGACGGGATATATAAAATAGATTATAACGGACCTGTTGCAGCGGTTCTGTTGAAAAACGAAAAATCTTAATTTTGGGGAATTACAATGTTGGAAGAGAAATTACAGGTCTATGATTATAACGGCGATGGGTATAAGACAATGCACTCATTTGAGGGTTGGCGGATTGCTTATCTGAATTATGCCGAAAGGTTTTCAAAAGAGGGCATGACCTATCTTGAACGCCATAAATTAACCGATGAGGCATTTGTTCTTTTGAATGGTGACGCAACCTTACTTATCGGAGAAAAAGCAGAACCGTGTAAAATGGATAAAAATAAAATATACAATGTTCAAAAGGGTGTTTGGCACAATATAATTGTAAGCTGTGACGCAAAGTGTTTGGTTTTTGAAAATTCGGATACAAACGCTGATAATACCGAGTTTTTATATTTAAAATAATAGGAGATTGAGTGAAATGCTTATAATGTTTTTGGGCGACAGTATAACCGATTGGTTCAGAGATCATTCCAACCCCGAAAGTCTCGGGAAGGGCTATGTTAAATACACTGCAGAGATTTTAAAGGACAAATATCCGTTTTTGGAGTTCAGAAACCTTGGAGTAAACGGCTATTCAACCGAGAAGGTTGTAAATCTCTTAAATGACTTTGATGATGAAATTAAGCCGGATATCGTATCGATTATGGTAGGGGTAAACGATTTTTGCGATATACATAAACCGAAAGATTGGAAACCGGATTTGGAAGCAACCGGAAAAAATTATGAAGCAATATTCAAGGATATAAAAGAAAAATTCGGCTCGGAAATCTTGGTTTTGCAGCCATATTTGGCAGGCGAACACCATCCGTACTTTGACAGGGCAAACCTTGAGATAGTACATGAAAAGCTTGAAACTGAAATGAAAAAAGCAGAACTTAAAAATTTCGTTCCGCTTGATAAGCTTATTAACGAGCATTTCCCCGGTGAGAAAGCGTCGGTTTATTCTAAAGACGGCGTTCATCCGCAGCCGGCGGGCGCGGAATATGTAGGCGAAGTTGTTGCCGAATACATGGAGCCGATAATAGAAAAACTTATAAGCAAAGCGGCTGAATAGTTTAAAGCTGCCTGAAATTTGGAGTCATATATAATGAACGAAAAAAATTGCGATTTATCTTATCATATTTTAAAAAATAATACCGTTGAATTTTTATTTGACGGCAATAAGGCTTTAATCACCGAAAATTCGGATTTTTGGAGATTACACCTTGATAACGGATTTGAATACGAAATTCCTTGTTATTCATCATATCAAAAGGATTATGAGATTTTAAATAACGGCAATGAGACCGTAGTAAAATACAATTCGCTGACTACTGCGGACGGCAGAAAATTCAATGTTATTTTCAAGGTACATATAATTTCTGATGAAACAGGCATTGATATGTATTCCGAAATTGAAAATAACGACGACATAAGGGTTTCCGAGCTGCAAATGCCGTTTATTGATATGGAGAAATTCTACGGCGATACCGAAAAAGAGGAAATGTATATCCCGATAGGTCTCGGCATTAAAGAAGAAAACATACGGAAATATGTTGCTGAAAACTGCCACACGGAATATATGTCAGCCGATTATAATACGGTATGGTTTCATAATCAATACCCGCAGCCCCTCAGTATGCCGTGGATGGCACTGAAAAGCGATGAGTATTTGCTTTATGTTTCAAGGCAGGATAAGGATTTCAGACTTTGCAATTTCAGCGTCAGAACTTCTCCGCGAAACACAAAATCAAGAATAATTCTTTCGGTTTCGGGCTATCCGGCAGTATGCAAGGGCGAAAAGATAAAAACGGCAAACAGTCATATTTCGGTGCTCCGCGGCGAAATTGAGGACGCTGCAAGGCTTTACCGTAAATGGTCGGAGGAAAACTGGCTTGAAATAAGAGAAAGACCTGTTTGGGTAAATGAGATTGACGGCTGGCAGAGAATAATTTTAAAACACCAGTACGGTGAAATATTCTTTACATACGACGATCTATACAATGTATATAAATCGGGTGCGGAATACGGAATAAAGGCGCTGCTAGTTTTCGGTTGGTGGAAGGGTCGGTTTGATAACGGCTATCCGCTTTATGAACCCGATCCGGCGCTCGGCGGTGCCGAAAAGCTGAAAGAAGCCATTAAAAAGATACAGGAAGACGGCGGCAGAGTATATTTATATTCCAACGGTACGCTGATTGATATTAAAAGTGATTTTTATGCCGAACACGGCGACGCGGTTAAGAAAATTGATATTGATAACAACGAATACCGCGACCACTATCAGTTTTCAAATAACGGAACGCTGCTCAGGCAATACGGTTATAAATCCTTTGCAATAGCTTGTCACGCAACGGATGAATGGAAAAACAAGCTTATGGAAAACTGCAAGGTCAAGCTTTCGTTTGACCCGGATTCGGTCTTTTTCGATCAGCTCGGTTGCTGCTTCCGCCCCTGCTTTAATAAGGCGCACAAGCACGGCGGCAGAATTGACGATGAGCTGCGTTTCAGAAAAGAAAATATTGAGGAGCTTAAAAAGCTTATTCCCGAAGGCAAGGCAATCGGCACCGAATGGCAGGTAGATATATTTGCCACTTCGGTCGATTATGTTCACGGCTACGGCGAGGGTACATGGTATTGTGAAGACGCTTGCCCGGCGATGTTCAGGACCGCTTTCCCGGAGTGCATTATATCAAACAGACTTTTGCACGACGACCGCAGCGATTATAAAGAACAACTTAATTACACATTTATGAATGGGCTTATCTTTGATATTTCCATTTACAGGGGCAGAAAAAGCATACTTGCCGATTTGCCGGAGCTTGCCGAATATGTAGGACGGCTTACAAAATACAGAGCAAAGTACAGAGAATATTTTATTAACGGCAAATATGAAAAAGGTGTTTTTTCAAAAACCGAATTAAGCTTTTGCAAATATACGCTCGGTGATAAGGAACTGATGATTTATTGGAATAATACCGATACGCCGCAGAAAACAAAGGTTGACGGAGCAGAACACACGATTGATTGTCAGGATATTCTTTGTTTGGAATATTAACGAGATTTAATGACCCCGGAGGGTTGAGTATGAATGAAATTTCAAAAAGGAATGTGAAACTATGAAATCAAAAGGGATAAGAAATTCTGTTATATTTCTTTTTATTTTCATTATAGCCGCCTGTCCCTTTACCGCTGCTGCGGCAAATACGGCAGATAAAGAAACCGATTATTACTATTCTGAAATTGACGGATACGCCGATTACGGCACATATTTAAGCGGCTTATCGGGAAATAAATATTCGGGAGCGGATATACAGGGTACTGAAACCGAAAGTAATAGGTTTACCTTTTCTGTATCCGAAGCGGCTATTTACAACATAAAGGTAGAATACTCAATATCCGAAAAGACAAGCGGTAATATAAAATTCGGTGTTCTTTTAGACGGCAAGACGGCTTTTACCAAATGCTCGGATATGACGCTTTCATGTATGTGGACGGACGACGGTGAAAAGCGTATTGACGATAACGGCAATGAGTTTTCAGCCGAACAAAAGGTCGCAGCCGGTAATTATAGCGAAGTGCTGCACGATTACGACGGCATATTGACCGAAGCATATTTATTCGGCATCGGAGCGGGAACACATACTTTCGCATTTGAGAATTTTTCTACCGATATACAAATTGCATCAGTTTATCTTACCGCGCCGGAGGTTGTAAAGGCGTACAGTGATGTGAAGTCGGATTATGAAAAGAACGGGTATAAAGAGTATAACGGCGACAAACTGAAAACCGAAACAGAAAATCCGGTTTATAAAAATTCCCGTTCAATCATAGCTAAGGCGGATACTTCATCCGCACGGGTAAGCCCTGCAAGTCCTTACTCAAATAAATTAAACTATATCGGTGCTTCAAACTGGAAAACGCAGGGCGAAGAAATAGTTTGGGAGCTTGAAGTGCCGGAGGACGCGCTTTATAAAATAGGCTTTTCATATAAGCAGGCGACGGTTATAAACGGGTATTCATACAGAATATTGAAAATTGACGGGGGTATACCGTTTGAGGAATGCCGCAACCTCGGATTTTATTACGGCAGCGGTTGGCAGTATTATACATTCGGTGATAAGAACGAGCCTTATTTGTTTTATCTTTCAAAGGGTAAGCATACGCTTTCTCTTACGGTTACATTGGGTGAATTGACGGAGTTTTATGCCGAGCTTGAATCGGTAAATAAAATTATCGGAGATTTATACATTGATATTGTTATGATAACCGGCGAGTCTCCCGATAAAAACAGAGATTATGAACTGTTTAATAAAATACCCGATTTTGAAAATACGCTGAAAAGCATTTCCGACAGATTGGGCAATGTATCCGACGGGCTGAAAAAAGTAACAGGAACACGTGGCAGTTCTTACCTTTCCTCAATAACAAATATGAAACGCGTTGTTGACCGAATGCTTTCAAACAAGTATGATGCCACACTTTATGTGAGCGATTATTTTTCTAATTATTCCACGCTCGGCTCATGGCTTTATGAATTTAAAGAAATGCCGTTAAGTCTTGATAAAATATGCCTTTCGTCTCCGCAGGATAACTATAACGGTGACAGCGTAAATTGGTTTAAGCAAACTGCATTTACACTAAAACGCTTTATATACTCGTTTTCATCCGGTTACGATAAGAAATCCGATGAAAAAAGTATAGAAATATGGATAAACTGGGGCAGAGATCAGTCTCAGATATTAAACTCCCTTATAAACGAGAGCTTTACGGCAAAAACCGGAATTAAGGTTGATCTTAAAACAACAAATGCAACGCTTGTTAAGGGAATAGTTTCAAATGCGGCACCCGATCTTGCCATTAACCTTGCAAGAACTGAGCCGGTGAACCTTGCAATGCGCGGAGCTCTGGTTGATCTATCAAAATTCAGCGATTTTAATGAAGTCAAAGATAGGTTTGCAGAGACGGCGTGCCTGCCTTACGAATATAACGGCGGTGTATATGCTTTACCGGACAAACAAGCCTTTGATGTTATGTATTACAGAACCGATATTTTTGAAGAGCTTGGCTTGTCTGTTCCCGAAACCTGGGAGGAATTTTTGGAATGTACTGCGGTATTGCAGAGAAACAATCTCGGAGCATATATTCCGTATACTCAGATAACCGCAGCTACTACGGTTGACGCCGGAATAGGCGCACTTAATCTGTTCCCGACAATTTTAATGCAGTACGGCGGAGATTTATATAATTCCGAATTAAATGCTACCGCCTTGGAAACTGATGTGGCGGTTGACGCGTTCACATTTTGGTCGGATATGTATACACAGTATAAATTCCCCACAACAGCATCGTTTTATAATCGCTTCCGCGCAGGACTTATGCCGCTCGGTATAAGCCCGTATACGGTTTGCACAATGCTCGAAGAAGCGGCGCCGGAAATAAAGGGGAAATGGCAGATTGCACTTGTTCCCGGAATAAAAACGGACGGTAAAATAAACCGCACGGTTGCAGGTTCGGGAACCGGCTGCGCGATTCTCAAATCCTCTGAAAATAAGGAAGAGGCGTGGGAGTTTTTAAAATGGTGGACATCTGATGATACCCAATTAAGATATAACAATAATATTGAGTCGGTTTTGGGTGTTGTTTCAAGAATTACCACTTCAAATGTTTCTGCTTTAAAGCAAATGGCGTGGGATAAGGATAATTTAAAGGTAATAACCGAAGAACTTTCCTATGTGCGCGAGGTCAGAGAAATACCCGGCAGCTATTATGTTTCGCGTGCGGTGGATCAGGCATTCTGGACTGTTTATAACGGAAACGGCGGAATAAGGGATACGCTGATAAACTGGAACGAAACAGCTACCAACGAGATACAACGCAAGATTGAGGAATACAAGTAGGAGGAAAAGAAAGTGAAAAATGAAATAAAAAAGAAAACTGTCTTTTCAAAGTACGAAAATATTCAGTATTTTATAATGCTTGTGCCTTTTTCTCTTATATTTTTGATTTTTGTGATTTTGCCGATAATCTCTTCGCTCGCACTAAGCTTTTGCAATTACGATATGATAAGCGGGCCTAAATTTACGGGCTTTCAGAATTATCTGCGAATGTTTATGGACGATAAAATACTGACGACTGTTGTAAAAAACACATTGCTTTTTGCTATAATCGTCGGTCCGCTCGGTTTCCTTTTATCGTTTGTGCTTGCTTGGTTTATAAATGAATTCGGGCCGTTTGTACGCACCTTTCTTTCGTTCCTGTTTTATGCGCCGGCGCTTGTGGGTAATGCCTATTTTATATGGCAGATCATATTCAGCAACGATAGCTACGGTTACGCAAACAGCATATTACTTTCGCTCGGAATAATAAATGAGCCGATAAGCTGGCTCAAAAACGCGGCATATACAATGCCTATAATAATTGTTGTTCAGCTTTGGCAGAGTATGGGAGTTTCGTTCCTTGCAAATATTTCAGGTCTTCAGAATGTAAACGGAGAAATGTATGAGGCAGGGGCGATAGACGGTGTTCGCAACCGTTGGCAGGAGCTTTGGTACATAACGCTGCCGTCAATGAAGCATATGTTGCTTTTCAGCTCGGTTATGCAAATAGCAAGCAGCTTTTCAATCAGTGCAATTGCTATTCAATTAGCAGGCTATCCGAGCGTTGAGTATTCGGTTGATACGGTAATATCATATATGAGCGATGTTGGCACGGTTAAATATGAAATGGGATACGCCTCGGCAATAAGCGTACTTTTGTTTATGATGATGGCGCTTGCAAGGCTAATAGTAGGGAAAGCATTAAACAAGGTCGGAAAGTAGTGATACATTTGAAAAAAGTATTTATCAAGGTTTTAAATTTCTTTCGCTACAGCGGCGGAAAGAATCAGGCTAAAAGGTATACGAGAAGCCGTATAGGTAATTTTTTCTTTGTGTTCTTTCTGTTGCTGTTCGGAGCTTTTTCGGTTTTGCCGCTTGTATATTGTATTGCCACATCCTTTAAGCCGATAGATGAGCTGCTTGTTTTCCCGCCAACATTTTTTGTTAGAAGACCCACAGGACAAAACTATTCTATTCTGCCGGAATTACTTTCAAGTCTTAATGTTCCGCTGCTTAGATACATATTTAACAGCGTTTTCGTCTCCGCGGTAATCACGGTATTGTATGTTCTGTTTTCGGCAATGGCGGCGTTTTCTATTTGCAAATCCGGTCTTAAAGGGAAAAATATATATTTTGCGGTAATTCAGTTTGCGTTGCTTTTCAATGCTTATACACTTTCCATTCCGCAGTATGTAATTATATCAAAGCTTAATATTATTGATACATATTGGGCATATATTCTTCCGGCGATTGCTTCTACTATGGGTGTGTTTCTGATGAAACAGTTTATGGAGGGCAGCGTTCCCGACGCATTGCTTGAAGCGGCGCGAATGGACGGTGCCTCACCGATAAGAATTTTTTTCACAATAATAATTCCCATTGTAAAGCCGGCTCTTATGACGCTTACTCTTTTCGGCTTTCGTGACGCTTGGGCAAGCATACCTAACGGAACGATATTCTCGGAAGAAATTAAAACTTTGCCGTATATTATGACGCAGGTAGCGGCGGGCGGTATTGCACGGTCAGGCAGCTCCATGGCGGTAACCGTAATAATGATGATACCGCCGATTTTGATTTATTTTATAACACAAAGCAATGTTATGGAAACTATGAGCAGTGCAGGTATTAAAGAATAAGGACGGTGTGATTATGAAAAAAAGATTTATAAGAGCATTATGCTTTTTCTTTGTGCTTATGACAGCTTTTCAGCTTACTGCCGCTGCTTCAACAAACGATATACCGTATGACAGTTATACATATTGGTACAATTATTCCGGTAAGGGCAGAACACCGGTTTACAGTAAGCCGATTTACTCGGTTTCATCGGTTATTGACGCAAGCTCGCTTTCTTTAAAAAATGCGTTCGGCAAGATAACCGATGTAACGGTCGGAAAAGACGGTTGCATTTATATTTTGGACGGCGGTGCGTCGCAGTTGGTGGCGCTTAATCCCAATAATACAGTTAAATTTATTGTAAAATCTGTTTTGAAAAACGGGACTGAAATTGATTTTACAGGTGCGTTAGGCATTTATTGCGACGATAAAAATATATATGTTTGCAATACAGAAAAGGGCTCCGTTGAAATATTAAGTCTTGATGGGGCGTATACCGATGAAATTAAATGCCCCGACTCAAAGCTGGTACCGGACGACTTTAAGTACAGACCTATCAAGCTTGAAAAGGATTTAAAGGGTAATTATTATGTCCTTTGCGATGGCTCGTACTACGGCGCATTGCTTTTTTCGGAGAAAAGAGAGTTTTTGGGCTTTTATGGTTCAAACGATGTTAAGCAAACTGTGTTGCAGACTGTTGAAAAATTATGGAATAAACTTTTTATGACCGATGAAAAGCGCAGCGGCAAGGCAACGGCGCTGCCGTATCAGTTCATTGATTTATGCTCGCCTGACGGTATATTTATTTATACCTGCACCGGTAAAACCGAAAAAGCCATAAAGTCAGGGCAGATTCGCAAGCTTAATCCTGCCGGAGATGATGTTTTAAACGCCGGTGGCGTGGATTTTACCGATTCCGGCGACGGCTCGATTTCGCTTGATGGCAGAACGCAGGATCTCGTATCGGTTGCTGCCGATAATAATGGATTTATTTACACTGTTGATTCGGCTTTCGGGCATATTTTTATTTACGATAAAAATGCAAATACGGTGGGTGTTTTCGGTTGCGGCACCGGCGAGGGAACTCAAGCGGGAAGTTTTAAACTGCCCTGCGCCATATCGGTTTATAATGACAAATTATTTGTGGCTGACAGCAATCAGAATGCCATCACGGTATTTACTCTTACCGAGTACGGCAAGAATCTTTTAAAGGCACAAAGTATAACCCTTTCCGGCAAATATGAGGACGCAAAGCCGTATTGGGATGAGGTTATTAAAAACGACCAAAGCTGCCAATTGGCATATGCAGGACTGGCCCGTTATTACTATTCGGTGAAGGATTATAAAAAAGCGCTTGATTATGCTAAAACGGGGTTTGACCGTGATACATATTCTTTGGCATTTGAAAAACTCCGCAACGAATTTATCAGAAATAATTTCACGCCTATTATTTTAATTTTTATTGCGGTTGTTGCTGCGATAATAGCAATAGCAATTATAAAAAAGAAGAAAAACTTCGTTTTTATAAAGAATAAAATTGTAAGATTTGCAGTCGGCACAATGCTGCACCCGGTTGATAATTTCAAGGATGTAAAGCAGAAAAATATGGGATCTGTTCTGATTTCAACCGTGCTTATGCTGCTGTTTTATATAAGCTCGGTTATGAAAACCACAAACGGCGGATTTTCATATGTATACTTCGATTCATCCTCATTTAACGCGGCGTTTGTTTTTCTGCAAACGGTGGGACTTGTGCTTGTTTGGACTGCCGTAAACTGGGCGGTTTGTACGCTGGCGGATGGTAAGGGAACTTTAAAGCAGATATATATTGTTACAAATTACAGCCTGCTGCCGCTTATAATATCTAATTTCCTTTATGTTATTCTTACTAATGTATTGGTAACAAGCGAGCTTGACTTCCTGAATGTTTTTATGACCGTAATGCTTTTGTATACCGCAATAATGCTTTTGCTCGGTCTTATTGAGATTCACGATATTTCGTTTTCAAGGGCGATAATAACCGTAATACTTTCAATAATCGGAATATTGTTGATAGTATTCATTATCGCGTTGCTTATTATTCTTATTCAGCAAACCTACGGTTTCTTATCGACAATAGTTATTGAACTGTTCAACAATATCAAAGGATTGTGAGAAGTGTGAAATCAATTGCAA